>Ga0101944_10000171_pt1 | contig 217732 bp, 203 predicted proteins | sample DewCreD2012metaG_FD_75245 | JGI IMG/M metagenome (GOLD analysis project Ga0101944, IMG submission 75245) | Hot spring sediment bacterial and archeal communities from British Columbia, Canada, to study Microbial Dark Matter (Phase II) - Dewar... ...
GCCACACCGACAGGAACGGCTCTTGCTATCCTTGTGCTCATCCGGCCCGCCGGCCTCTTCGGGCGGGCGAAGCTCTGATCCGGCCGCCCCCCCGGCCGGGCGCGAAACGACACCGGAACAGGACGCCTCCATGATCTCCTCCTCGAAATGGATCGGACCCGCGGTGCTGGCGGGCATGTGTCTGTTGCCGCTTCCGCTGGGCATCTACCCGCAGCACGTCCTGATCGTGAGCCTCTTTTACGTCATGATGGCCGCGAGCTGGAACCTGCTTGCCGGGTACACCGGCCAGGTCTCCTTCGGGCATGCCGCGATGGCCGGCATCGGGGCCTACACCTCGGGCATTCTCGCGGCCAAGGCGGGGGTGAACCCCTGGGTCGGGGTCGCCGCCGGGACCCTCCTCGCCGCCCTCCTCGGGCTCGGCCTCGGGGCGCTCTGCCTCAAGATGGGGGGCATCTACCTTTCGCTCACGACGCTCGCCTTCTCGCAGATCCTGCACATCATCATCGTGAACGAGTACGAGGTGACCCGCGGCACGATGGGACTGCAGGTCCCCGGACTCACGGCCGAATACTCCAAGCTGACCTATTATTACATCCTGCTCGCCGCCACCGTACTCGTCCTCTTCATCCTCTACCGCATGATCCATTCCAACCTGGGGCTGAGTTTCCGCGCGGTGCAGAACGACGAGACGGCGGCGCGTGCGGTGGGCGTGCGCGTGCTGCACCTGCGGGTCCTCGCCTTCACCGTGGCGAGCGCCATGGCCGGGTTCGCCGGCGGGCTCTACGGGCACTACCTGCTCCTCATCACCCCGGAGATCCCCTCGCTCGACCTGCAGTTCTACGTGCTCGCCATGACGGTGATCGGCGGCATGGGCTCGTTTGTGGGCCCGATCGTCGGGGCCTTCGCCATCAACATCCTGGCGGAGAAGATCCGGGACTACGGGGAGTACCACGTGCTCGTCTTCGGGCTGATCGCGCTCGTCGTGGCGCGGTTCGCCCCCGAGGGGCTGACCGGCGTGTGGCGCTCGCTTGGCCGCAGGCGCACCCCCTGAGGGGCGGGCGCGCGAACCCGGCGGCAGGACAGTCGGAGGGGGAGAAACGATGCTCCTGGAAGGACGGAAGATTTCCAAACGCTTCGGGGGGGTCCAGGCGTTGAGCGAGGTGGACTTCCACGTGGAGGCGGGATCGATCACGGCCCTCATCGGGCCGAACGGCGCGGGCAAGACCACCCTCTTCAACATCGTCGCCGGCGCGATCAAGCCCTCCTCGGGGCAGACCGTTTTCGAGGGCCGGGAGATCACCGGGCTGCCGGCGGACGAGATCTGCCGCCGCGGGATCGCCCGCACCTTCCAGATCGTCCGGCCCTTTGCGACGATGACCTGCCTCGAGAACGTGCTCGTCGCGGCCGTCAACCGCCACCCGGGGCGGCCGCGCGCCGCGCTCGAGGCCGGCGCGCGCGATCTGCTCGCCCAGGTGGGGCTCGCCGATCTCGCCGGCCAGGAGGCGCGGCACCTCAACGTCGTCCAGAAAAAGCTCCTCGAGCTCGCGCGCGCGCTCGCCACCGAGCCGCGGCTGCTGCTCCTCGACGAGGTGCTCGGGGGGTTGAACACCCAGGAGATCCTGCAGGCGGTGGAGCAGATCCGCCGGCTGCGCGACCGCGCGGGGATCACGATCCTGTGGATCGAGCACGTCATGGGCGCCATCATGCAGGCGGCCGACCGCGTGATCGTGCTCGACCAGGGCCGGGTGCTGACCGCGGCCACGCCGCGCGAGGTGGTGAGCGACCCGCGGGTCATCCGGGCCTATTTGGGGGAGTGAAGCCATGAACGCCTGTCTCGAACTGGAGCACGTGGATGTCTTCCGCGGGGAAACCCGGATCCTCTGGGACATCAGCCTCGCCCTCGAAGCGGGCGAGCGGGTCGCGATCCTCGGGAGCAACGGTGCGGGCAAATCGACCCTCATCGCCGCGGTCACCGGGGCGTTGCCGTTCGCCGCAGGGGACATCCGCTTCTTCGGCCGCAGCCTGCGCGGCCTGAAGGCCCACGAGGTGAGCGGGCTGGGCATCGCCATCGTCCCCGAAGGCCGCCGCGTCTACCGCGACATGACGGTGATCGAAAACCTGGAGATGGGCGCCTACCCGAAACCCGCGCGGGGCCGCCTGCGCGAAACCCTCGCGGAGGTCCTCGACCTCTTCCCCAAGCTCGCCGAGCGCCGCGATCAGCGGGCGGGAACCCTCTCGGGCGGCGAGCAGCAGATGCTGGCCATCGGCCGCGCCCTGATGGGCCGCCCCCGGCTGCTCCTCGTGGACGAGCTCTCGCTCGGGCTGGCCCCCTTGATCACGCGCTCGATCTACCAGAGCCTCGCCGCCCTGGACCGCGAAATCACCATCCTGCTCGTCGAGCAGAGCGTCGAGCAGGCGCTCCATTTCTCCGGCCGCGCCTACGTTCTCGAAAACGGAAGGATCGAGCGGCACGGCCCCGCGGCGGAGCTTCTCCAGGACCCCGAGATCCGCCGCGCCTACCTCGGCCTCTAAGCACAGCAGGCGGCGTTGCCTTCCGGGCCCTGCTTCGGATAGGATGCCTGCGGGCCACCCGGGGGCCCGGGGAGGAGCCGTGGCCGAAAACGACCGCAGCGGGGATCTCCTTCTGTCGCGGGCGCTCCAGCAGGAGACCGTCGCCCGGCTGGGCCAGAAGGCGCTCGGCCGGATGAGTCTGCCGGAGCTCTTCGCGGAGGCCGTCGCCGCCGTCGGCCGCATCCTGGCGGTCGAGTACTGCGAGGTGCTCGAGTTCCTGCCGGACCGGAACCGGCTCTGCATGCGCGCGGGCCTGCCCGGGGTGGAGGCCTGGATCGGAAAGCCCGTGATCGACGCCGGGGAGGGCTCCCAGGCGGGCTACACCCTGCGCTGCCGCGGGCCGGTCGTGATGCCCGACATCGACGCCGAGCGGCGCTTCACCCCCCATGCGCTCATGCGCGCCCACGGCATCGTGAGCGGCGTGAGCGTCGTGATCGAGGGCCGGCGGCGGCCCTTCGGGGTGCTCAACGCGAGCAGCGTCCGCCGCCGCGACTTCTCCGAACCCGAGATCCACTTCCTGACCGCGGTCGCCAACGTGCTGGCCTCGGCCGTCGAGCGCCGCGAGATCGAGGAGGCCCTGCGCCGCAGCCGGCGCGCCGCCCGCGGCGCCGCCTGCCGGCAGGCCGCCCTCGCCAAGATCGGCCGCATCGTCGGCTCGACACTCGCCATCGAGGACGTCTACGAGGGCTTCGCCCGCCAAGCCGCGCACATCCTGCCCTTCGACCGCATCACCCTGACGCGCATCCACCGCGACACGGCGACCGTGGAGATCCTCTTTTTCGCGGGGCCCTCCGTCCCGGACCGCCGGCTGCGGCAGACCTACCCCCTCGCGGGGACCCTCTCGGAGAGGCTGCTCGCGACCCGCCGCGGGGTCCGCTACTGCCCGTCCTCGGCGGCCGAGCTGTCGCGCCGCTACCCCTCCGTGCGCCCGATGTGGGATGCGGGCTTCCGTTCCTTTCTGCTCGCCCCGCTCGTCCACCGCGACGAGATCATCGGGGCGCTCGTTCTCTCCAGCCGCACCCCCCAGGCCTACGGCCCGGGGGAGCTCCAGACGGCCGAGCACGTCGCCCTGCAGGTGAGCGGCGCGGTCGCCAACGCACTGCTGCACGCCGAGCTGCAGAAAACGGCCCGCACGCTCGAGGAGCGCGAGGGGTCCCTGCAGACGCTTCTCCGCGTCGCCCCGGTCGGGATCGGCGTGGTCCGGGACCGCATCCTCGTGCAGGCGAACGCCTGGATCGCGGATCTCCTGGGCCTCCCCGCATCCGAGCTTCCCGGCAGCCCCTTCGGCCGCCTCTTCGCCGGCGACGAGGAATACGAACGCGTCGCCCGGGACATGTACTGGTCGATCCGCGAACGGGGCGGCGGCGCGATCGAGACCCGCTGGCGGCACCGGGACGGGAGCGCCCGCGACGTGCGCCTGAGCTTCACGCCCCTCGACCCGGCCGATTGGGGACGGGGGGTCATGTTCACCGCCCTCGACCGGACCGCCGAGCGGCGCGCGGAGGCCGAGCGGCTGCGGCTCGAGGGGCAGCTCCGCCAGGCCCAGAAGATGGAGGCGATCGGGACCCTCGCCGGCGGCATCGCCCACGACTTCAACAACATCCTGGCCGCGATCCTCGGCTTCTCCGAGCTCGCCCGCTTCGCCGCCGCCGGCGGCGAGGACCCCACCCCCCACCTCCTCGAGATCCTGAAGGCCTCCTACCGCGCGCGCGATCTCGTGCGCCAGATCCTGGCCTTCAGCCGGCGCACGGAGTCCGCCTTCGCCCCCGTGCCGCTCAGGCCGCTCGTGAACGAAGCCTTGAAGCTGCTCCGGGCCACGCTCCCGGCCACGATCCGCCTCCGCGAGCGGCTGGAGGGCGATGGCCGGGTCCTCGGGGACCCGACCCAGATCCACCAGGTGGTGATGAACCTGTGCACCAACGCCTACCAGGCGATGGAGGAGGAAGGCGGCGAGCTGGAGGTCTCCCTGGCGGAGCAGCGCCAGGCCGCGGCGCCGGAGGAGGTCTCGGGAGCCGGGCGCTTCCTGAGGCTGCGCGTGCGCGACACCGGGCCGGGGATGGATCCGGCGATCCTGAACCGCATCTTCGACCCCTACTTCACGACCAAGGAACCCGGCAAAGGCACCGGCCTGGGGCTCGCCGTCGTCCACGGGATCGTCAAGCAGCACCGCGGCCGGGTGGAGGTCGCCAGCCGGCCCGGCGGGGGGGCGACGTTCGACGTCTATTTTCCCATTCTCGAGGAGCAGGAGGCCCCTTCGGCCGGCGGCCGGGGCGGCCCCGCGCCGGCCGGCAACGGCGAACGCCTGCTCTTCATCGACGACGAGCCCGCCCTCGTCGCCCTGGCGGAGGCCGTGCTCACGAGCCTGAACTACCGCGTCATCGCCACCGCGGATGCCCGCGCCGGCCTCGAGCTCTTTTGCTCCGACCCCCACGGCTTCGATCTCGTCATCACGGACATGACCATGCCGCAGATGACGGGCGACCGGCTCGCCCAGGAACTCCTCCGGCTGCGGCCCGGCCTGCCGGTTCTGCTCTGCACGGGCTACAGCGAGCGCCTCACCGAGGAGGGGGCCCGCCGCCTCGGCGCGGCCGGACTGCTCTGGAAGCCCTATCTGCGCGAAGAGCTCGCCGTCGCCGTGCGCCGGGCCCTGGACCCGGCGCAGGAGGCGGCGGGGCACCTTGACAGCCGGTCGGCGCCAAGACTATGAGTGCATGAAACGGGCGGCCGCGCCGCCCCGCCGGGCACCGCGATCCTCCCTCTCCCCGCATTGCAGAAAGGATGATCCGATGGCCATGCAAAAGATCCTCCTGCCCTACAATTTCACCCCCCTCGACGGGCGCGCCCTGAAATTCGTGAGCGAAACCTTCGGCCCCCCCCGGGACGCGGAGGTGACCCTCCTCCACCTCTTCACCCCCCCGCCGCGGGTGGAGACGATGGACAGCCTGGTCACGGGCAAGCTGAAGGGAAGCCTCGCCCAGATTTCCCAGGAGGTCGCCCAGCTCGAAGCGCGGCTCGAGGACGTGCGGGGCCTGCTCGTGGAGCGCGGGTTCGCCCCCGGGCGGGTGAAGGCCGTCTTCGCCCCGCGCCGCAAAGACATCGCCGAGGAGATCATCGAGCAGGTCGCCCGCTTCCAATTCGACGTGGTGGTGCTCAACCGCCGGACGGGGCGGGTCACCCGCTTTTTCTCCGGCAGCGTCTCCCAGAAAGTCCTGGCCGCGCTGAGCGACACGACCGTGTGCGTGGTGTGCTGACCCGGGCGCTTTGCCCGCAGGAGGAGGTCTTCGCGATGGAACTCCAGAGAAAAATCGACTTCGGCGTCTTCAAGCTCGTCTTCCGCGCCATGGCGGAATCGGACGACCTGGAGATCATGGCCAACCATTTCGCCCAGCTGCTGGCGGCTTCGCTGGCGATCAAGGGCTGTGTCATTTTCGTTCTGAACCCTCAGACCGGCGAGCTCGAGCACCTGGCGAGCTTCGGGCTCAGCATGAACTACCTCCACAAGGGGCCCGTCAAGCGCGACCGCAGCCTGGCCGAGAGCATCCACGGCAAGCCCACGGTCATCCGCGACACCCACCACACGGACCGCCTGCAGTACCCCGAGGACGCGAAAAAGGAAGGCATCCGCGCCATCGTCTCCATCCCCATCCTTTTCTCCGGCAAGGTGATCGGGGCCCTGCGCCTCTACCACCGCGAGGTCTGGGACATCCCCGAGGAGGACGTCGACTCGCTGATGGTCCTCGCCGAGGGGCTCGGGCTCGCCATGACCTACACGCGGACCGTGAGCGCCCTCAAGAGCATCCGCCAGACCGTCCTCGACATCCACGGGGTCTGGACGATGGAGCCGCAGTGAGCCCGCCCGACGGCGAGCCCGCCGCCCGCGGCCGGCGATTGACACGCCAAGGCGATCTGCATTAGAAGAGTTTCTTTTTCATGCCGCCCTCGGCGATGCCGGCCGCGGCACCTTCGCTAGCGAGGATGTTCGCTCATGGGATCTGCCAGAATGCGCGGCGGAGTCTCGCTGCCGCTCGCCTTCGAGGGCTTCTCTCGCCCCTTTGAAGCCCTGCCCCTGCCTTCCCGGCTGACCCTGCCCCTGATCCAGGACGAGGGAGGGGTTCTCGAGCCGCGGGTCAAGAAAAACGAGACGGTCCGGGCCGGGCAGATCATCGCCGAGAACCCCCGCCCGCACATGGCCGCGCTCCACGCCCCGGCCGCGGGGAAGGTGGTGGAGATCGTCTCCTCCTTCCGCGATCTTCGGGGCCGCGCCGTCCCGGCGGTCGTGATCGAACCCGACGGCACCCCGGCGCAGGCCGAGGCGCCGGCGGCCGACGCCGACCCGGTTTCCTCCGCGGCGGCGCGCGGCCTCGTCGATTTCGACCGCCGGACCCCGCCGCTCGCCAGCAAGCTGAACGACGCGCTGGGCCGGGGGATCGAGACCCTGATCGTGAACGCCCTCGATCAGGAGCCTTTCCTCTTCAGCCGCGGCCGGCTGCTTAAGGAGGAAGGGGAAGCCGTCCGGCGGGGAATCGCCTCCCTGCGCGCGCTGCTCTCCCCCGGCAAGACGGTCCTGGTCGTCGAGTCGCGCGTCCCGGCCGTGCGGGATGCGGCGAAGGCGATGGCCGGGGAGGCGGCCTACGTTTTCCCGCTGGCGAACCGCTACCCGCAGGCCGCTCCGCGCATGATCGCCCGCGCCGTGCTCGGGGCCGAGATTCCCTACACCGCGGGCGTCACCGTGGCCGATTTCGGCGGCCTGATCGTGGACGTGGAGGCGGCCGCCGCCCTGGGGCGGGAGGGACCGCTCACGGAGCGTTTCCTCACCGTGAGCGACGGCCGGGGGCGGCGGCACAACGTCCGCGTCGCGCTCGGCACCCCGATCGGGGAGATCCTCGAGCACGTGGGGATCCCCCCCGCGCCCGGCGGAAAAATCATCGCCGGCGGCCCGATGAGCGGCCTCGCCGCGGCCGATCCCGGGCTCCCGGTGACCAAAGAGACGACGGGCGTCTTCGTCCAGGGTCCCTCCGAGGTCATCCGGCCGGCCGATGCGGTTTGCATCAAGTGCGGCCTGTGCGTCGAGAAGTGCCCCATGCGCCTGATGCCGTTTCTGATCGCCGGCTTCTCCGAAAAATGCCGCTTCGACGACGCCGAGCGTCACGATCTCTTCGCCTGCATCGAGTGCGGCTGCTGTGCTTACCTCTGCCCGGTGGGCATCCCGCTCCTGCAGTTCATCCGCTTCGGCAAGCAGCAGATCCTCGCCCGGAGAAACGCCGCATGAACGATCCCGCTTTCGTCGTCTCCGCCCCGCCGCACATCCACAGCGGGTATACCGTGCGGCGCCTGATGCTCGCCTCGATCGCCGCCATGCTCCCGCCCCTCGCCGCCGGGTTCTGGGCCTTCGGGCCCGATGCGCTGCGCGTGGCCGCAATCGCCGTGGCCTCGGCCGCGGCGTGGGATCTCCTGCTGCAGCGGATCTTCGGCAGGCCGCTTTCGATCGCCGACGGCAGCGCCGCGGCCTACGGGCTCCTGTTCGCCCTGCTCCTTCCCGCAAGCGCACCCTGGTGGCTCGTCTGCGTGGGCACGCTCGTCCTTCTGCTTCTCGGAAAGCACGTCTACGGGGGACTCGGGTGCAACCCGTTCAACGGCGTCCTCATCGCCTACGCCGCCCTGATGCTCTCCTACCCCGGGCTGATGCAGGATGTCCCCCCGCCGACCGCGGAGGACATCATGACCGAGTCGGCGCCGCTCGTCGAGCTCAAGGACAAGGGGCCCGAGGACGCCGAGGCGGCCTTCCCCCTCGCCGAGCTCCTGGTCGGCTCGCGCAAGGTCACGGGGGCGATCGGGGAAATCTCCCCGCTCGCGGTTCTGGCCGGCGGCATCTTCCTGATCGCGACGCGGACGATCCCCTGGATCATTCCGGCCGCGTTCCTCGCCGGCCTGGCCGCCCTCTCCGGGTTGTTCCGGCTCCTCGATCCCGAAACCTACGCCTCCCCGCTCTTTCATCTCCTGGCGGGGGGGGCGTTTCTCTCCGCGTTCCTGATCGCGCCGGACTGGCCGACCTCGCCCGTGACGCGGGCGGGGCGGCTCGTCTACGGCCTGCTCGCGGGGGCGCTCGCCTTCGCCATCCGCGCCTGGTCGCAGTGGCCGGAAGGGGCCTATTTCGCGGTCTTTCTCGCCAGCCTCCTCACCCCGCTCCTCGACCGCCTGCGGCCGGCCGTCTTCGGCGCGCGGTTCACCCGCAGGCGGCCGGTCCGCCACCGGCCCGCGGGGCTCTGAGGGCGCGAGAACGGGATCGGCCGAGACCGCGGGCATGCTTCCGAGACACCGTATGCCGAAGGGAGAGTCGCCGTGACGCTGCGCGAGATGATCCGCATGATCGTGGTGTTGACCTGCGTGACGGTGGTCTGCGCCGGCAGCCTGGCCGCCGTCCGCCTGGCCACCCGCGAGCAGATCGACTACCAGCAGATCAAGTTTATCAAGGAGCCGGCGCTCAAGAAGATCCTCGCCGACTACGAAAACGACCCCGTGGCCGACCGCATTCAGGTCCCGACCGGCAAGGACGCCCGCGGCCGCCCCGTGCACACGACGCTGTTCCCGGCGAAAAAAGGCGGGGAGGTGGTCACGGTTGTGCTCGAGGCGAGCGGGCCGGGCTACAAGGGCCCGATTGGGGTCATGGTGGCGATCGACCCCAAGAACGACCGGCTGCAGGGGATCGCCGTCACGACGCATTCGGAGACGCCGGGCATCGGGACCAAGATCATCGACGAGCCCTCCTTCGGCGCCCAGTTCGCCGGCAAATCGCTGAGCGCCAATTTCCAGCTCGCCTCGGCCGGCGGCGAGATCCAGGCCATCTCCGGGGCCACGATCTCGAGCGGCGGCGTGAGCCAGGCAGTCGCCCGCGCCGTGGGCATCTACCAGGCCGTCAAGCCGGAGCTGAAATTCTAACGTCGATCCGGAGGGGTCATGGCCGCACGCATCGTGCAGGAATTCACCAAGGGGCTCTGGAAGGAGATCGCGCCCCTGCGCTTCGCCCTGGGCATCTGCTCCGCGCTGGCCGTTTCCACCCGCGTGGACAACGCGCTCGGGCTGGGGATCGCCGTCGTCTTCGTGACCTGCATGAGCAACGTCCTCATCTCGCTCGTCCGGAACCTCGTCCCCGACAAGGTCCGCATCGCCGTGTTCATCAGCATCATCGCCACCGCGGTCGTGATCGTGGAGCTCGTGATGCAGGCCTATTTCTACCCGCTCTTCCTCGTGCTGGGCATCTGGATCCCGCTCATCGTGGTGAACTGCATCGTGCTCGGCCGCGCCGAGGCCTTCGCCCGCAAAAACCCGGTCGCGCTCTCCCTGGCGGACGGGCTGGGCATGGGCCTGGGGTTCACGCTCTCGCTGCTCGTCATCGCGAGCATCCGCGAGGTGCTCGGGAGCGGGAGCTGGCTGGGGATCGCGGTCCTCCCCGACGGCTACCCGGGGTTCGGGTTCCTGCTGCGGCCGCCGGGGGCGTTTGTGATCTTCGGGGTCCTTCTGGCCGCCATGAACGTCGTCTCCAAACGCCTCGAGAAACGGTAACCCGGGAGAAACCGCCGTGCAGGACTACCTTCTGCTGATCATCGCGGCGATGTTCGTCAACAACATCGTCCTGATCCTCTTTCTGGGGAACTGCCCGCTCGTCGGGGTCACGAGTTCCATGGAGAGCGCCTTCGGCATGGGGGCCGCCGTCGTCTTCGTGACCACGCTCGCGGGGACCGCCTGCTGGATCGTGCAGCGCTTCGCCCTCGAGCCGCTCGCGCTCGAGTACCTCCAGACCCTCGTCTTCATCCTGATCATCGCGAGCCTCGTGCAGTTCGTGGAGATCGTCCTCCAGAAGGTGGCGCCCCCGCTCTACCGGACGCTCGGGATCTTCCTGCCCCTGATCACCACCAACTGCATGGTCTTCGGGGCGGCCATCCTGAGCATCAAGCACGACTACACCTTTTTGCAGACCCTCGTGTTCTGCCTCGCCGCCGCCGTGGGCTTCGCGCTCGTCCTGGTCTTCATGGCCGGGCTCCGCGAGCGCATGGAGGTTTCGGGGAGGATCCCCGCCGCGCTGCAGGGGGTCCCCATCACCATGATCACGGCCGGCATGATGGGGCTGAGTTTCGCCGGCCTGCTCGGCATGGCCCACTAACGCTCAAGGAGCGTCGCATGGAATCCGTCCTCACCGCCGTGCTCACCCTGGGCGCACTGGCCTTCGCCGCCGGCCTGCTGCTCAGCGTGGCCGCCAAGGTGTTCTACGTCCCGGTCGACCCGCGGGTGGGGCAGATCGGCGACCTCCTGCCCGGGGCGAACTGCGGCGGCTGCGGCTTCGCGGGCTGCCTGGATCTCGCCGGCGCGATCGTCAGCGGCCAGACCCCCCCCAACGCCTGCCGCTGCGCCTCGGAGGAAGCCAACCGCCGGATCGCCGCGTTGATCGGCGCGGTGCTCGAGGAGCGGGAGCGCGAGGTCGCCTGCATCTTCTGCAAGGGGGATGCCGCCCACGCCCGCCTGCGGTTCCGCTACCTCGGCATCGCGGACTGCCGCGCCGCCGAGCTCGTCGCGGGGGGCGACAAGGCCTGCGCCTACGGGTGCCTGGGGTTGGGCACGTGCGTCAACGCCTGCATCTTCGGCGCCCTGCGGATGGGCGAGGACGGCCTCCCCGTGGTCAACCCCGACCGCTGCACGGCCTGCGGGGCCTGCGTGCGCATCTGCCCGCGGCGGATCCCGCGGCTGGTGCCCGTTTCCCAGAAAGCGATCGCCTTCTGCTCCTCCCACGACCCGGGCAAGGTGGTCAAGGAGGTCTGCACGGTGGGCTGCATCGCCTGCGGCCTGTGCAAGAAGGTCTGCCCCGAGAACGCGATCGAGATCGTCTCGCTGCTCGCCGTCGTGGACCCGGCGAAATGCACCGGCTGCGGGAAGTGCTTCGAGAAATGCCCGACCGGAATCATCCGGCCGGCCTCGGGCGAGGCCCCCGCCCGCCGTCAGGCCGCCGCCTGACGGCCTGGGCCGGGGCAGACCGCGATGGAGCCCCCCGTTTCCTCCCACCCCGCCGACCCAGAGCGCAAGGCCGGGGAGGTGCTCGCCCTCGAGGGGTCGCGGGCGCGCGTCAAGCTGCGCCGCGGGGAGGGATGCGCCGCCTGCTCCTGCGCCGCCTTCTGCAGCCCGTTCGGCAAAGACTGGATGGTCGTGAGCGCCGCAAACCCCCTGCGCGCCGGGGTCGGCGACGAGGTCGAAGTCGTCTACCGGGCGGTGGGCAGGACGCGGGCCGTCGTCCTGCTCTATCTGCTGCCGCTCGCCGCCCTGCTCGCCGGCGCCGTCCTCGGCCAGGCGAGCGCCTTCCTCGGGGACCCCGACCTCTCGGCCGCGGCGGGCGGCCTTGCGGCAACGGCGGCCTGCTTTCTCCTCCTGCGCCGCTATTCCCGGCGCCGGCTGGAGCGCGACCCGGCCTTCTTCCCCGTGATCGTGGCGATCCTGAAACCCGCCGCCGGCTGACCCCGCGGTTTCCCCCGGCCCCGCCTTCCGCTCAGAGGAACTTCGCCAGCCCCGCGTAGTCGGGGGTGAGCGCCCCGCGGTGGGCGATGACGGCGCGCTTGAGCTCGGGCGGAAGGCGCCAGGCGGCGAAGTCCCCGCGGGGGTCGCTTTGCGCGAGGGCGGGCAGAAGACCGCTCAGGACACGACTGAAATCGGTCGAGGATTCGCGCGGGATTTCCGCGGGCAGGATGTCCACGGCCATGACCACCGGGCCCCGGCCCCGCACCCCCTCGCGCACGGCCCCGGTCTCGGGCTCGTAGACGTAGAGAGGATCCCCGGGGTCGGTCGCCCGCAGGGTGCACTCCACCGCGCCCCTCACGTCGCAGCTGATGTCCCCGATCACGCGCAGCCGGGGCCCGGGCCCCGGCCCCCAGAGCCGGCGGCAGCCCTCGAGAGTGAGCAGCCGGGGATAGCGGGCATCCCAGTAGACGCCGTTCACCCAGACGACGAGCCGCGGGAGGAAGGACTCGAAGACGCTCCGGTAGCCCTCGGCCCCGCGGCGGTAGTAGTCGGCGAGGTCGAAGGGCTCCCCGGACGTCTTCGGCACGAAGAGGTCCTCCTCGGCGAAGACCGCCTTGTAGATCCGGCGCGGGTCCGCAAAACGGGACGGGTCGCCCGCCAGCAACTCCTCCGGGCGGATCTCGTCCACGGGGAACCGATCGAGGATCTCCTGCGCCCCGCGGGAGACGTTCCCCGTCCCGGTGAAGCCCACGACCAGCGGGTGCACCTCGGGGGGGAGCCCGCGCGCGGCGACGGCCTGGGCCGCTTTCCGCAGATCCTCGTCCGCCGCGTCGAGATCCGCGTAGGTGCGGGCCTGCCGCAGCGCGGCGAAGGGCGAGGGGATCTGCTCCTCCGCCAGCCGCAACCCGAGCGCCCACAGGGAGTTGATCATCCCCGCCAGGCCGGCGTGCCGGCCGAAGAAAATCAGGCGTCGGTTGTGTTCGTCCACGATGCGCTCGTAGTCGACGAGCGTCGCCCCCTGCTCCAGGATGCGCCGCAGCATGGGCATGTTGGCGGCCTGTCCCTTGATGACGTGCGGGAAGAAGAGGTAGGTCTTCCCCGGCTCGATCTTCTCCGGGGGGATCTCCTTGATCCCGACGATCACCTCGCAGTCGGCGAGCGACTCCTGGACGGGAACCCCCGCCGCGCGATACTCCGCGTCGGCAAACGCCCTGCGGGCGCTCGACTGCACGACGACCTCGAGCCCCGCCGCCCGGAGACGGGCGGCGTCGGCGGGAACGAGAGGGGTTCTTCGCTCCCACGGTCCCTTGTCTTCGCTGCGGATTCCGATCTTCATCCCTCGAGACTCCCCGTTCGGCCGCCCTCCGCATCGGGAGGCGCGGACAGCAGTTCCGCGAGCGCGGCCGCCCCCTCCCGGGGGACGGCGCCCACCGCGGCCAGCAACGCCTCCTGCCTCGCGGCCGAAAAGCAGCCGCGGCTCAAGTGGCGGAATTTCGCGATCAAGGCCGCGCGGTCCATCGGCCGCGCGGGGTCCCCCGCGGGATGGCGGCAGAGGCGGGCATGGGACCGGCCGCCGGCGCGCACGAGAACCCGTGCCGCGGTCTCCGCCGGGAAACCCCGGTCGAGCTCGGGGTCGACCCGCAGGGAAACGCGGGAGGCGAGGGCGACCGCCCGCGGGTGGTGGAGGCTTCCCTCGCGGATCGGCAGCAGGGCCTCCCGCCCCTCCGCCGCGAGCAGCCCGAGGCCGAAGGGCAGGCTGTACTGGGCCGCCTCGACGGTGACGGGATCGATCTCGTTGGTCAGCCGCAGGGCGCGCTCGAAGGTGTGGACCTCGACCGATTCGAGGTCCTCGGCCGCGAGACCCTCCTCGCGCATCACCGTCTCCAGGGCCTCGAGCGCCGCGTGGGCCCAGCGGCAGCAGCCGTAGGGCTTGAAATAGACGCCCTCGACGGCGAAGCCCCGGCCCAGCCCAGCGCGGATGCGGCGGGCATCGAAGTGATCCGGGTGATCCAAGATGTCGAGGGGGCCGGTGAACCCGGAGGCGGCGAGCTCCGTCGCCCACAAGCCGGTCAGCACCGACCAGGGGATGCCTTCCTTGGCGTGGTTGCCCATGAACCGGCTGTAGCCCGCGGCGGAGAGCCCGGGGGAGAGAACCCCGGCCACGGACAGGGCCTCGGCCGTCCGCCGGCGGTCGAGCCCCCGCAGGCGGCAGGCGGCCGCAGCCGCGCCGTAGGCGCCCCAGCGGCCCGTCGATAGGGTGTCGAGCCGGGCGAAATCCCGCGCCGCAGCGACGCGCACGCCGACCTCGTAGCCTACGGCGATCGCCGCGAGGGTGTCCGGCGCCGGCGAGGCGCTCTCCTGGGCGACGGCGATCACGGCGGGCAGCACGGCCGCCCCGGGGTGCCCGCCGGCGGCGCGGTGGCCGTCGTCGAGGTCGAGGGCGCTCGCCGCGGCGCTGTTGGCGAAGGCGGCGGCGGCGGCTTCGCGGCGGCCGCCCCCGAACCAGAGCCCGGCCGCACCCGGTGCCCCGAGCCGCGCCGCGGTGCGGCGGGCGATTTCGGCCGCGGCCGTCGCCCGGCCCGCGGCCGCGGCGCCGGCCAGGTCGATCAGGCAGTCGCCGATCCTCTCCCGCACCGGCGCCGGGATCTCCTCCCCCCGCAGGGAAAGGGCGTAGTCGGCGAGAACCTCCGTCGTCCAGCCGCCCCGTTCCGTCGCGCCGCGGGCCGCAGCTTCGGGAGCGGTCATGCGATCCACCGTTCGAAGCGCATGCCGCGGGCCTCCAGCTCCCGCAGCACCTCGCGGGCGGGGACGTCGCGCACCGGGTTCAAGACACCCGCACCCGCGATCCGTCCCTCCAGGATCATCCGCGCGGCAATCGCCGTCGTGAACCCCACGGTGCGGTTCATGGCGAAGAGGCCCGTCTCGAGGTCCCGGGTGTCGATCAGCTGGTGGACCACGCGCCGCGGCCGGCCGTCCTTCGTCCCCCAGGCCTCCACGCGCAGGATGACGAGGTCACGCTCGTCGTCGCGGAACTGCAGGCGCGGGGTCAGGTGCTCGACGACGAAACGCCGCGGGGAGATCGCCGCCCCGGCGATCGTTTCCGGCGTCTCGTCCAGGAAGCCGAGCTCGGCCATGACCCACCAGAAGTCGTTGTGCCCCGGCCAGCGCATGGCGAAGCGGCCCATCTCGCGCAGCTCCGGGCCCAGCCCGAAGAGCCCGATGTAGCGCAACGCATCGCCGTTGTAGTAGGCGTCGAGCTCGCCCACACCCTCGACGACCAGGCGGTGGCGGTGTTCCGGACGCAGCACGTGGCCCGCGGGGATCGCGCCCTCGATCCCGTCGCGCAAAAACCTCGCGGGGCGCATGTAGGCCTTGAGAACGCCCTCGAAGGTCCAGCTGATCTTGTAGCCGATGGGGTTGTCGCGGGCGCACCCGGGCTCGGGGAGGCCCGCCCCGTAGGAGCGCATGCCGTGGACGCCATCGAGTTCCTCGAGCGCCAGCCGGCCGAGCAGCAGGTCGATCCCCGGGTCCATGCCCATCTCCGGGAGGAGAGGGACCCCGCGCCGGCGCGCCTCCTCGTCCAGCTCCGCAACCGCCCCCGTGTAGCTCGAGCTCGTGTAGGGGGTCCCCTCCTCCAGCGCGGCGGCGGCGACCGCGGGCTGGAAATCGGGCGGCAGCATGTTGACCACGACCCCCGGCCGGACCTCCCGGATCAGCCGCCGCAGGGCCTCCCCGTCCGCGGCGTCCAGGGGGACCACCCGGGTGCGGCGGAACCCCCGCCGCGCGGCGTGGGCGGCCGCCCTCTCCCAGGCGGCCTCGGCGACGACGATGCGCACGGGGGCGCTCCAGCGTTCGAGGTCCTCGACGACGGCCTTGCCCTGAAGGCCCATTCCCAAGACGAGCACGGTGTGCTCCATGGCGGTTTGCCCCTCCTGATCCTCAGCGGGGGATGTTCCGCAGGCGCGGGTCGAGGGCGTCCCGCAGCCCGTCCCCCAGCAGGTTGATCGCGAGGATGGTCAGCATGATCGCCAGCCCCGGCAGCGTGACCAGCCACCAGGCGTCGGTGATGTAGACCCGCCCCTCGGCGAGCATGCGGCCCCAGGTCGGCATCGGGGGCGGGACCCCCATGCCGAGAAAGGAAAGCCCGCTCTCCCAGATGATGATGTTCGCAACCCGCACCGTCCCCAACACGAGGACGGGCGAGAGCACGTTGGGGAAGATGTGGCGCCTGAGGATCACGCGGTTGGGGGTCCCGACGCTGCGCGCGGCGGTGACGAACTCCTTCTCCTTGATGCTGAGCACGCTCCCCCGCACCGTGCGGGCGTAGGTGACCCAGTCGGAGAGCCCCAGGACCAGGATCAGGTTGAGGATCGAGTTGCCGAGGACGGCGATCACGGAGATCGTGAGCAGCATGAAGGGGTAGGCCATGAAGACGTCGGCCACGCGCATGATCAGGCTGTCGAGGCGCCCGCCGTAATAGCCCGAAAGCAGCCCGAGCAGGATCCCCGAACCGCAGGCGACCAGCACCGCGGCGAAGCCGACGAAGAGGCTCACGCGGCTGCCGTAGAGGATGCGCACGAGGACGTCGCGGCCGAGGTTGTCGGTCCCCAGGGGGTGGGCGAGGCTGCCGCCCTCCTGCCAGCAGGGGGGGGTCAGCCGCGCGAGCAGGTCCTGGGCCAGCGGGTCGGCGGCGGTGAACCAGGGAAACAGGAGGCTGGTCGCGAGGATGGCGAGCAGCAGCCCGCCGCCGATCACGGCCCCGGGCGAGCGGCCGAGCGCCCGGAGGGTTTCCCCCCACAGGCGCAGGCTCTCGGCCCCCTCGAGCATCCGGCCCGCCGCGGCGCTCACGATCCGCCCCCGTAGCTGATCTGCGGGTCGAGGAGCACGTAGAGCAGGTCGACCAGCAGGTTGATCAGGACGAAGAGCACGGCGAGTACGAGGACCGCGGCCTGGACGAGGGGGTAATCCCGGCTGAAGATGGCCTGCACGACGAGCCGCCCCACCCCCGGCCAGGCGAAGACGGTCTCGATGATCACCGTCCCGCCGATCAGGAACCCGAACTGCATCCCGGCCACGGTGACGAGGGGGATGAGGGCGTTTTTGAGCGCGTGCTTGCCGATGACGAGGCGCTCGCGCAGGCCCTTGGCGCGCGCCGTGCGGACGTAATCCTGCCCGAGCACCTCGAGCATGACCGAGCGCGTGAGCCGCGCGAACATCGCCAGCAGGCTCAGCCCCAGGGCGAGCGCGGGAAGCACGAGCTGGGCGAAGCTTCCGCGGCCGGAGGTGGGAAACCACCCCAGGTGCACGGAAAAGAGGAGCACCAGCATGATCCCCAGCCAGAAGTGGGGCATGGAAAGCCCGAAGAGCGCGGCCAGCATGGAGCCGAGATCGAGAAGCGAGCCGCGCCGCACGGCGGCCAGGATGCCGAGGGGGACGGCGACGGCGAGCGCAAAGAGCATCGCCGCCCCGGCGAGCTCGAGGCTGGCGGGCAGCCGCTCGAAAATGAGGTCCAGGGCGGGCACGCGGTGCACGAGGGAGACCCCGAGGTCCCCCCGCAGGGCGTGACCGGCGAAACGCAGGTACTGGACGGCGAGCGGGTCGTTGAAGCCGAGCTGTTCGCGCAGCGTCTCGACCTCCTCCTTCGAGGCGTCCGGCGGCAGCATGAGCAGGACCGGGTCCCCGGAGAGGTGGATGAAGAAGAAGCTGATGAGGGAAATGCCGACGGCCACGTAGACCGTGTGCCAGAGGCGTTTGAGAATGTACCGTGCCATGCGGTGCGTTTCCGCTGCGACGATCCCGTCCCCGGGGCGGGGTTCGCGCCGCCCCGGGGACGATCGGCGTTACTTGCGCGGCCTGGCCGTGCTCATGATGAGGTAGCCGTCCCGCAGGCCCTTGTACTCCACCGCGTTCGAAACCGCGTAGACCTCGGGGATGACGTAGAGGTAGACCCAGGGCGCGTCCTCGTAGAGGAAGCGGTCGATCTGATGGTAAACCTTGGCGCGCTCGGCGGGGTCGAGGGTCGTGCGGCCCTTTTCGAGCAGCCGGTCGACCGTTTCGTTCTTGTAGTAGTAGTCGCGGCTCTTCGAGTGGAAGAGCGAGTACATGTAGCGATCGGGCTCGGGGGCGTCGTCCCAGAAGTAGATGAACATCTGGTGCTGGCGGTTCTTGTAGCGCTCCCACATCACCGCCCGCTCGTAGGGCTCGAGCTTCACGCGGATCCCGATCTTCCCCAGATCGGCGGCGATGGCCTCGGCCTGCTCCTGGATCTGGGGCATGTAGGTGCCGTAGGCGAGCCGCGCCTCGAACCCGTTCGGATAGCCCGCCTCGGCGAGGAGCTTCTTCGCCTTTTCGGGGTCGTAGGGGTAGGGCTTGAGCGCGGGGTCGGCGCCGAAGGTGCGCGGGCTGATCGGGCCGCGGCAAAGAATGGCCTTGCCCTGGAAGAGCGCCTGGTTGATCAGTTCGCGGTTCACGCCGTAGTTGACGGCCTGCCGCACGCGCACGTCGTTGAAGGGCTTCTCGTAGGTGTTCAGCCCGAGGTAATTCATGGAGCCCATCTGGTCGGTGAGATAGGCTTTGCCCGAGGCGAGGATCTTCGGCCGCTGGTGCATGGGGATCCCGCTCACGACGTCGGCCTCGCCCGTGAGCAGGGCGGCGATGCGCGAGGCCTCCTCGGGCACGCCGCGGAAGATGAGCCGCTTGTAGGCGGGCTTCGGGCCGTAGTACTTCTCGTAGGCGGTCATGACGACCTCCTGGCCCTTGACCCATCGCTCGAGTCGGTAGGGCCCGCAGCCCACGGGTTTCAGGTTGTACTCGGCGTCCCCCACCTGCTGGACGTACTTCGGCGGCACGATGAAGAAATACTGCGCGAGCATGTAGAGCCCGGGGGCGTAGGGCTCGGAGGTGGACATCGTGAAGGTCCGCTCGTCGATCACCTCGACCCCCTTGAAGAGGTTCAGCTTGCCGCGGTGCGTGCTCTTGAGCGCATCGCCCATCAGCCGCTCAAAGGAAAACTTGACCGCCGCGGCGTCGATCGGCTCGCCGTTGTGGAAGGTCGCCCCCTTCACCAAGGTGAATTTCCAGGTGAGGTCGTTCAGCTTCTCCCATTTCTCGACCAGGCCCGGCTTGACGGTCGCGTCCTCCTGAGGTTTGAGGATCGTGTCGTGGAGGTTGTAGCCGACGCTCATCGTGGTCTGGATGGAACTCTGCATGATGTCCAGGCCGACGGGCTCGGCCTCCTGCACGACGACGAGCGTGTCCGGGTCCTTGGCCGCCGCGGGCTGAACCGCGAGGGCCGCGGCCCAGAGAACCGCCAGAATGATTGCCGTCTTGCGCATCAGGTCCTCCTCTCTTCAGGGGTTGGGGGTGAGGCGCCCGGCTCGGGCGCCGGGGAAACGGTCTCTGCCGGCGGGGAGCCGCCGTAGAGGTGGCAGCAGACGATCCGGCCCTCGGCCGGTCGGCGCGGCCGGGGGTCCTCCTCGCGGCAGACGGCCATCGCCTCGGGGCAGCGCGGGTGGAAGCGGCAGCCCGGAGGGGGGTCGATCGGCGAGGGGACGTCCCCCGGCAGCAAGATCCGTGTTCGCCTGCGGCGCGGGTCGGGAACGGGCACGGCCGAGAGCAGGGCGCGCGTGTAAGGGTGGAGGGGGTTCTCGTAGAGCTCCCGCACCGGCGCCGTTTCCACGATCCGGCCGAGGTACATGACCCCCACGCGGTGGCTCACGTAGCGGACGACCGCGAGGTCGTGCGAGATGAAGAGCAGCGAGATCCCGAAGCGCCGCTGGAGCTTGACGATGAGGTTGAGGATCTGGGCGCGCACGGAGACATCGAGCGCCGAGACCGGCTCGTCGCCGACCACCAGCCGCGGCCGCAGCATGAGCGCCCGCGCGATGCCGATCCGCTGGCGCTGCCCGCCCGAGAACTCGTGGGGAAAGCGGCGCCGGTGCTCCGGGTGCAGCCCCACCACCTCGAGCATCTCGGCGACCCGCTCGCGCCGCTCGGCGGCGGAGAGCCGTTCGTGGTTGAGCAGCGGCTCCTCCAGGGTGCGCTCGACCGTGAGCCGCGGGTTCAGGGAGCCGAAAGGGTCCTGGAAGACGATCTGCATCTCGCGCCGCATCCGGCGCAGCCCCTCGGGGTCGAGGGCGAGAACGTTTCGACCGCGGAACCACACCCGGCCCGCGGTGGGCTCGATCAGCCGCAGAACGGCGAAGCCCGTGGTCGACTTGCCGCACCCCGACTCGCCGACGAGGGCGTAGGTCTCGTTCGGCGCGATCGCGAAGCTCACCCCGTCGACGGCGCGCACGCGGGCCCCCCGGCCGCCCCACCCCCGGCGCACCCGGTAGTGCTTGACGAGCCCCTCCACGCGCAAGAGCTCATCCATCCCCCGGCCTCCAGCAGGCGACGCGGTGCCCCGGGAGGAGCTCCTCCAGGCGGGGGACCTCGCGGCGGCAGATCTCCGCCGCCCGCGGGCAGCGCGGCGCGAAGTGGCACCCCGGGGGCAGGGCGAAGGCGCTCGGCACGACGCCCGGGATCTCGTTCAAGCTCTCGGTTTGAAACGAGGCGTCGGCGCGCGGGATCGAGGCGAGAAGCCCCCGGGTGTAGGGGTGCAGGGGGGTTTCGAAGAGCGCCGCCGTGGGGGCCTCCTCCACGAGGCGGCCGGTGTACATCACGGCGACCCTCCGGGTGACCTCGGCCACGACGGCGAGATCGTGGGTGATCAGCAGAATCGCCGTGTGCAGCTCGGCGTTCAGGGAGAGCATCAGATCGAGGATCTGGGCCTGGATGCTCACGTCGAGGGCGGTCGTCGGCTCGTCGGCGAGCAGGAGCGCCGGCCGACAGGCGAGCGCGATCGCGATCATCACCCGCTGGCGCATGCCGCCGGAGAGCTGGAAAGGGTATTCGCGCACCCGCCGCTCGGGGGCGGGCACCCCCACGCGGCCGAGCATCCGGGCGGCGCTCGCGAGAGCCTGAGAACGGCTCTGCCCGCGGTGGACGCGGTAGACCTCGGCCAGCTGGTCGCCGATCGTGAAGACGGGGTTGAGCGCGGTCATCGGCTCCTGGAAGATCATGCTGATCCGGTTGCCGCGCAGGGCGAGGATGTCGCGCGGATCGGCCCGGAGCAGGTCGCGGCCCTCGAAGCGGATCTCGCCGCCCGCGAAGAGGGCCGGCGGGACGGGAAGGAGCCGCAGGATGGAGAGGGCGAGCACGCTCTTGCCGCAGCCCGATTCGCCGACCAGCCCCACGACCTCGCCCGAGGCGACGTCGAGGCTGACCCCATCCACGGCCACGCCCGTCCCCTGCGGCGTGCGGAAGTGGATCTTGAGCCCGCGGATCGAAAGAAGAGGCATCCTCGGATCGGAAGGCGTCACGGCAGCGTTCACGGTTCGGGCCCCGCATCCATCGTGGATCGAACTGTCTAACCGAGCCGCGGCGGATTGTCAAAGAAACGGGGAGGAGCCGCAGGCGGGGAATCCTCAGGACCGCCGCCGGCTAGGCGAGAAGGCGAGGCGGAAGCCCAACCCGGCGCCGTAGTAGTCCTCGGGGAAGCCGAAGCGGCGGCTGCAGCGGGCGCTCCAGTCGTCGAGGCTCCAGGAGCCGCCGCGGATCACGCGCTCGGTCACCCCGCGCCGCGGGCTGCGCGCCTGCGGCGCAACGGCGACCGCGCCCGGGACGTAGACGTCCGCGCACCACTCCCAGACGTTGCCGCTCATGTCGTGGAGGCCCAGGCCGTTGGGCGCCTTGCGGCCGACCGGCTGCGTGGTCCCGCCGCTGTTTTCGGCGTACCAGGCGACACGGTCGATCTCGTCCCCGCCGGCGTAGAGTTCCCGTTTCCCGCCGGAGCGGGCGGCGTACTCCCACTCGGCCTCGGTCGGGAGCCGGAACTCGGCGGCACCGGGCGAGCGCTCGCGCAGCCGGCGGATGAACTCCTGGACGTCCGCCCAGCTCACCTGTTCCACGGGGTAGTCCTCGCCGAGGCGGAAATGGGAGGGGTTCTCGGCCATCACCTTCAACCACTGCCCCTGGGTCACGGGGGTCTTGGCGAGGTAGAAATCCTCGATGACCACCTCGCGCAGCGGGGTCTCGTTGTCCCAGCCGACCTCGAAGAGATCGCCCATGGCATAGGCGCCGCCCTTCACGAAGACGAACTCCATGCCGGTCAGCGGCTCGACGTAGCGGTCCCCCGTCTCGCCGGGGCCGCCGGCCGGCCAGCAGTGCGGGCATTCGGAAGCGGCGGGCGGGAGGAGGCGTCCGCAGGCGGCGCAGGCCAAGCGCCGGCCGCAGCCGGGGCAGCGCTTCCAGTGGGGCTTGATGGCGAGACCGCAGCCGGGGCAGCGCGACTCCGCGAGCGGCCGCTCGCAGGCGGGGCAGAACGTCCACTCCGGCGCAACGGGTTCGCCGCAACCCGGGCAGCGCAGCGGCTCGGCCATCGGGGTTCTCCTTCGGCAGGGGCGCCCCCGCGGGGCGTGTTCCGGGGCAATGTACGCAAAACGGCCGGTGAATTCAAACCCCGGGGGGCGGCTCAGGCGGCGGCGTTCAGGGCCTGGAGCAAGCCGCCGGGAAGCTCGGCGGGGCCCTTGCCGATGATCGTGAGAAAGCGCTCGGGGACATCGGCCCGCGGAAGCTCGGCGATCTCGTAGCGGCCGCAGACGTATTGCAGGGCAAAGACACCGGGTGCGTCTCGAAAGGAGATCAGGCCCTTCGCCCGGAAGATGCGGTCGGGGAGCCCTGCGAGCGCCGCAAGAAGGGCCTCGCGCTCGCAGGGGGCGGTGAGGTGCAGGGTGCGGCTCCAGAGGCCGGATGCGGCGTGGGTCAGGCCCGCGGCGGGCGGCCGCGCGCCGGATGGCCGCCCCGCCGGCTCGGCGTCGAGGATCCAGGCGGGGTTCAGGTCCCCCTGGACGGCCGTGAAGCGCGGCGCCGAAGGGTTGATCCCCGCGAGGAGCCGCTCGAGGGCCTCGAGGCCCGCATCGTCCACGAGATCGCGCTTGTTCACGACGAGGATGTCGGCCGCCCGCACCTGGTCGACCGCGAGCGGCTCCTCGGCGAGCAGCCGCGCCGCGTGCCCCGCGTCCACGAGGGTCACGGTGCAGTCGTAGCGCACGAGCGCGCCCCAGTCGGGCTCCTCCTCGAGCAGGTGGAGCGGGTTGGCGAGCCCCGAGGTCTCGAGGATCACGCAATCGGGGGAGAAGCGGGCGAGGATCCCGTGCAGCGCGCGCTTGAGGTTCCCCGAGAGCGTGCAGCAGACGCAGCCCTCGTCGATCTCGGTCACCTCGTAGTCGAGGAGCTTGCCGTCGAGGCCGACCTCGCCGATCTCGTTCTGGATGACGGCGACGAAGCGGTGCCGTTGGCTCTGGTATTCGAGGAAATGCCGCAGGAAGCTCGTCTTGCCCGCCCCGAGAAAGCCCGTGAGGATGATGAAGGGCGGCCGCTCGTCCACGCCAAGGAGCCGCTTTTCCAGGCTGCGCCCCGGCGTGAGGCCGTGCGCGCGCCACCACAGGCGCTCCCGGTATTCGGCCGGGGCCCCCTCCTGTCCCCCCGCCTCGAGCGCGGCCCACACCGGCTCCGGCTCGACCAGCGCCGGCTTCTCGAAGGGAGCCGCCCCCCCGGGATCGCCGAACGTGAGGCGGAGCAGGCGGGTCCGGAGGTCGGGGGCAGGGCGGCAAGACGCTTCCCCTTCCCCGGAGGCGACGATTTCGCAGGCCGGGTGGCGCGATTCCCGCAGCCGTGCCGGGGGGCGGCCGAGTTGGAAGGCGAGCGAGGCGGCCAGGGCCTCGAACAAGGGGAGGGCCGTCTCCCAGGCCGGGAAATCCGCGTCCACCCCGCCCGGGGCGACGAGCCAGCGGACCTCCCCCCCTGCTTCGACGCCGACGCCCGCGGCGGCGATCGCGCGCAGGCGCTCCGGGGCCTCGAGGGCCAGCGTCGCCGCCGCCCGGTCGCAGCGCAGCGCCAGGCGGATCACGGCGATCCCGAAGAGATCGGCGAAGCCCGCCTCCGCGGTGAACCGCCGCACCCGTTCGCGGTAGCCCTCGCGCTGGGTTTCGGCCGCGGCCCGGACGGCGAGCTCCTCCACCCGCTCCTCCTCGGGGTCCGGGAAGTAGCACAGGCCGAAACGCCCGGCGATCCACCCCGCGGGGGCCTCCTCCGTCTCCTGGAAAAAAACGCCGAAGACGCCGGGGGCGGCGGCGATCTTGGCCGTCCAGGCTTCCGCAGCCCCCGGGGTGAGGCTCAGCCCGCGCCAGCCCAGCGCGTGCCGCACGGCGGGAACGAAGTGGGCGCGCATGAGGATCGCCCGCAGGAACCCGGGCAGGGCGACCCCGGGATCGGAGGCGGGGTCGAGGTGGGCGATCTCCTCGAGCGGGAGCGCCGCGGGCATGGGGACGGTCTTTCGCCGGGGCTTCAGTATTCCACTTTCCCGCCCTTGGGCCCGCCCCAGGCGAAGCTCTTGATCCTGCCGCCCTTCCAGCCGAGGGAGAAAATCCGCACCGTGCCCTTGGCCGCCGGCGAGTCCTTGCACTCCTCCACGCGGGACTCCACGGTGTAGACGGTCAGGCCGCCCTTTTCTTCGGTCTTCTGGATGACGGGTTTCGCCATCTCGCACTTGGTGAGCTCGGGGGGCACCACGCCGGGGTCGGCGTATTTCTCCAGCACCGCGGCCCGCTTGGCGCGGTCGGCGAAGGCGTCGATCACTTCCTGCATCTGCGGGATGGGCTTCTTCCCCACCACCGCGACCAGAAAGGGAAGCAGCGCGAACACGAGCAGAAAACGCGCCCACGAACCGTTTCGTTTCATGGAGTCCTCCCCGCGGTGGGGCGGAAGGGGACCCTTCCGCCCCACCGCATGTCGTGATGTCTTCGAGAGACCCCGGCCCGGTTCAGACGTCGATCCCGTAGCCGATCTTGTCCCCGTTTCCGAGATAGGCCGTGTCCTTCGACCGGTGGCGGGCCGTGCCCTTGATCACGGGGTAGCCCGCCTCGATGAACTTCTTGGCGCAAAGGATCCCCGTGCAGTGGTTGCAGCCGATCTTCTTGAAGCCGTATTTGCCGAGCGAAAGGACCAGGTCGTCGTACTTGGGGTCCCAGTCCTCGAAGGGCGAGATGTGGAGACCCCCGTAGATCCCGTAGAGCTGGTCCTTCTCGTACTTGATCTCGCGGAAGGCCGTTTCCGAGAACTGGATGATCCCGAAGTGGCAGCAGCCGGTGATGCTGACCAGGCCGTGGTCCTTCACGTTCACGTAGATCGACTGCTCGCCGTAGACGCGGCAGATGATCGGGACCGGGAAATTGTAGGTGGCGAGACCGGGGATGATGCGGTTCAATTCCCCGGATTTCACCTCGACCAGCTTCCCCTTGTGGCCGGCGTCCTTCAGGTACTGCAGCCCTTCGGGGTAGAATCCCTGGGGGTAGTAGGTGGTGATGTTCGGGTTGTACTTGAAGACGACTGGGATCCCCCAGAAGTGGTCGAAATGCTCGTGGGAGATGATGAAGGCCTCGATCTCGTTGTTCCGGAGCATCTGGTCGATGCCCTCGCGCTTGAAGCACTCGTCCATCCACTTGTAGGACCAGCCGGAGTCGAGCAGGAACTTCCTCTTGCGGCCGTCCAGCTCCTCGATCTCGATCAGGGCCGCAAAGCCGCCGGCGTTCTCGGGGCTGACCGAGAGCTTTTCGGTCAGCGCCCAGGCCTCCTCCAGGTTGTTCGGCAGCAGATGCTTGATCTTGGCGATCCCCTTTTCGTAGCTCCCCTTGCCGAGACCCGTCCCGTCGCCGAAGGGCGGCCAGTTGTAGCTGTACTGGTTGACGAGCAGGCCGCCCGCCTCCTTGATGTCCTTCATGAGGACGGCGTTCTCGAACCAGCTCGTCTCCGAGATGTTCGTCACCTTGACGGATTTGCAGACGCCGATGTCGGCGAGCTTGCGTTTCACCTCCGGGAAGTAGGATTTCCTCCAGGGGGAATACGAGAACAGCCCCATCCCCAGGACCGTCCCCCCCATCACGCCCATCGCGGCGCCCTTAATGAAGCCGCGGCGGCTGATCGTGGTCTTCTCTTCGGACATGGCTCCTCCTTGTCGGGGCACGGTCACTTGATGACCGTGATGTTCTTGTAGGCCCAGGGCAGCACGCTCAGGGTGATGAAATAGACCGCCACCCCGCACACCGCCCCCACGCCGAGGCCCCATCCGAGCGCCGGGTTCCAGCGGACCTCGGAGAGCTTCGCCTGCTCCGCGGCATGCTCGGCCGCGATCTCCTCGGCGGTCTTGGGCACCATCCTCCAGGCCGGCCAGTTGTCCATGAACCAGTGGTGGACCAGCCAGATGTTGATCAGCCAGATGGTCGGGATCATGGGGAACTGCTGCTCGTGCATGAAGCCCTTCTGGGTCCCGAGGTAGTCATGGGAGGTCTTGTAGTAGAAGATGTAAAGCGCGATCGCCGCGGCGAGCGTGATCACCGTGCGCAGGAAGACGTTCACCGGCAGGCTGAAGCGCCGCGGCCAGTTGTTGCAGTAAAAGGTCAGGAAAAGCGCCGGGACCAGGAAGAAGACCGCCATCTCGCCCACGTGCAGCCAGCGCCAGTCGGGCGCGTTGATGAGGCGGGTGCCCCGGATCGCCGGGCCCCAGGTCAGCTCCTGGGCGAAGTAGAGGAAGAAGTGCATCGCCCAGGCGATGGCGATGATCCCGAAGAAGGCGACGGTGCGGCGCAGCCAGTTTGTCCGGATCAGCTTGAAGGGGAAGCGCTCCCAGATCGTCTCGACCAGCCAGACCGTGACCGTGCAGCACATGATCCAGGCGACGTGGAAGTTCCCCGACACCGTGTTCGCGAATTTCTCCCAGTAGGGCGGGGCGATCGCGGTGAAGTACTGCCAGGGGTAGTAGAGAATGCCCATGTGCGAGTGCATGGTCATGAAGTAGATGAGCGTGCTCAGGAAAAAGGTAAAGACGAGGATGCTGATCCCCTTGGCCGGCTGGCTCATGTTCTGCCAGGGCACCTCCTCGCAGGCGACCACCCAGGCGGGGCTCAGCCACGAGGCGATGGCCGCGAACATCAGGCAGGCGAGCGAGGCATACTCGAGGGCGAAGAACTCGGTCATGCGCGGCAGCTTCATCAAGCGCTCGGGGTTGAAGTAGGCGATCCCGAAGTTGCCGAGGACCGACTCGAAGAAGCCCTTGATCAGCACCCACAGAATCACCACCGAGATCGCCGTCAGCACCGCCCCCTTGACCAGCGGGTGCGTGTTCTCAAGCCAGCTCCGTTTGAAGGGCCAGTAGTTGAAGATGTAAACCATCCAGATCAGCATGATCAGCCACCAGCGGGTGTACATGTAGCCCACGTAAGGCGTGTACATCCGCAGCCATCCCCGCGGGTCCTGGAAGACCCACCAGCTCGCGTAGAACACGGCGAGCGTCAGCACCAGGGCCACGATCGCCGCGATCGGCTGCGGCCAGCGCGGGATGAGCTTTCGTTCCTCCAGATAGCCGGTCCCGTATCGTTCCATTGAATATCCCCCTTTCCTCTCGGGTGGGTTGGAGAAAACCGCCGAAACCCTCGGCGGCGACTTTACCCCTCCGGATCTCCGAGCCCGCAAGCGGGGCGCCCCTCCCCGCCCCCTTGCGGCATGGAGGGCGGCGTGCGCCTCGCAAGCTCTCGGTAAATCGCCCGCCTGAGCGCCGCGGGATCCTTCAACCCCGGCTCGAGCCCGCGGCATTCGGCTTCGATTGCGAGCAGCGCCGGGCTGAGCTCGGTTTCCGCCGCGCCGCAGAACGGGTCACGGGATAAACCCGAAGAGGGGCCTTCTGCCGCGGCGGCAAGATCCCCCGCCGCCCGGATGCCCCGGCCGAGGAGATTCCTGAAGAACTCTTTGCGGGAAAGCATACCCTCCTACACAGCAATTGCGATGCCACGGCGCAAGAACCTCTCCTTAAGTGTCAACCGATCGAATCGACATGTTTTTCTTGAATGGCGGCTCCCGAGCGGACAAGGGTTCCCGGGGAAAAAGGGAACAGAACGCACTCACTTAAATTTCTTGCGGGTGCAGATTGCCCCCGGGCGAGGGGCTTTCCCGGAAACCGGGCATGCGGAATTTCTCATCCCCCAACCGGCCGCTGCGGTAGGCGGCGAACACTTCACGGGCCTCGCCGCTCACCCCGCTGATCACCTCGATCCCCTCGGCTTCAAGGAAGCTGGAGAGGGTCTCGCTCACCGCGCCGCAGATCACCGTCCGCACCCCGAGACGCTTGATCTCGCCGGCGCGCTGGGAAAGGGAGACGCCGGCGAAAGAAACCGTGCGCGCCTCGGCCTCGCCGCCCCCGCGCGGGTCCATCAGGGTGAGGCAGGTGCAGGTGTCGAGGACGGGGGAGACGCGGCCCCGGAACACGGGCACCGCAACCAGGGACTGCGGCCGGGGAGGGGGGGATGGCGAAGGGGGCTGCGGGAACGGGGGGATCCCCGGTCGTTTCCGGGCGTTTTCGCAGAAGATGCAGGGACGCCTGGCCATCGGACTTCTCCCCCCTTGCCGGAACGGGTCGCCCGCAACCGGTCTCAAGAGAAGCAACAACCGTTCCCGGAAGCCGGGGCCCCCTCCGCCGGAACGGGACGGACTGAAGAATGGACCCGTATAACCCAAAGAATCCGCGCACCCAGGCGTTCAGGGGGTACCGGAGTTGGGTTTCCGGCCGGGGTTGACAGGGAAAGCGAGAGGGAACAACATGCACCCGCAGGGTGAGCGAAAATCGCGGGTCGCCCCTGGGGGATTCCATGGAACCGGTTTGCAAAGAAAACGAGCGGCGCCACCACGAGCTCATCCTCGACAGCATCGAGGAAGGGGTCTTCACGGTCGATCTCACCTGGCGCATCACCTCCTTCAACCGCGCCGCGGAGAAGATCACCGGCGTCCCGCGGGCCGAGGCCGTCGGCCGCCCCTGCTTCGAGGTCTTCCGCGCCGACGTCTGCGAAACCGGCTGCATGCTGCGCCGCACGCTCGAGAGCGAAACGCCGGTCGCCAACGTCCTGGTCCACATTTTCCGCGCCGACAAGAAGCGCATCCCCATCCGCATCAGCACCGCCCTGCTCAGGGACCCCGCGGGACGGCTGGTCGGGGGGGTCGAGACGTTTCAGGACGTGAGCGCCCTCCAGGAACTGCGGCGGGCCCTGCGGCGGCAGCACCGCTTCGAGGACATCGTGAGCAAGAACCCGCGCATGCTCAAGATCTTCGCCATGCTCCCGCAGGTGGCCGAAAGCGGGAGCACGGTGCTGATCGAGGGGGCGAGCGGGACCGGCAAGGAGCTCGTGGCGCGGGCGATCCACCACCACAGCCCGCAGCGCGAGGGCCCCTTCGTCGCCGTGAACTGCGGGGCGCTCCCCGACACGCTGATCGAGGCCGAGCTCTTCGGCTACAAGGCCGGGGCCTTCACCGATGCGCGGCGGGACCGGGCCGGCCGCTTCGCCCTGGCCCAGAACGGCACGATCTTTCTCGACGAGATCGGCGACATCTCCCCCGCGCTCCAGGTGCGGCTGCTGCGGGTGCTCCAGGAGCGGGTCTACGAGCCCCTCGGCGCGGGAAAGCCCGTCCCGACGAACGCCCGGGTGATCGCCGCCACGCACCGCGACCTGAGCCGTCTCGTCCGCGAGGAGAAATTCCGCGAGGACCTCTACTTCCGGGTCAACGTCTTCAAGATCGCGCTGCCGCCGCTCGCCGAGCGCCGCGAGGACATCCCGCTGCTCGTCGAGCACTTCATCGACCGCTTCAACCACCGCAAGGGCCGAAACGTCGCCGGGGTCGCCCGCGAGGCGATGGAAGCGCTCCTGCACCACGACTGGCCGGGAAACGTGCGCGAGCTCGAAAACACAATCGAGCACGCCTTCGTCCTCTGCCGCGACGACACGATCCGGCTGGAGGATCTGCCCGAGCCTCTCCAGGCGGCCGCCGCATCGGGCCGACCGGCCGCCGCGACCACGCTGCGGGACATCGAGCGGGCGGCGATCCTTGCCGCCCTCGAGCGCCACGGCGGCCGCAAGCTCGCCGCCGCCCGCGAGCTCGGGGTCGACAAGAACACGCTGCGCCGCAAGATGATCCGCCTCGGCCTGCGGCCGCCCCCCGCCGCCCGGGGCGTCCGGCCTGACCGGGGCGGGCAACCGGCCCCTCAGAGGGACCGGCCGGCGGCCGCCTCGCGGCGCTTCTCCAAAAAGTAGAGAATGGGAACGGTCATGCGCGAGAAGAAGAGCGAGGCGACCTCGCCGGCCATGAGGGAGATCGCCAGCCCCTGAAAGATGGGGTCGAAAAGGATGACCGCGGCGCCCACGACCACCGCCGCGGCGGTGAGCATCATGGGCCGGAAGCGCACGGCGCCGGCGTCGATCACCGCCTGGGCGAGCGGCATCCCCTGGCTGCGGCGCAGCTCGATGAAATCGACGAGAATGATCGAGTTGCGGACGACGATGCCGGCCCCGGCGATGAAGCCGATCATCGAGGTCGCCGTGAAGAAGGCCCCGAGCGCCCCGTGGGCGGGGAGGATCCCGATCAGCGAGAAGGGGATCGCCGCCATGATGGTGAGCGGGGTCGTGAAGGACTGAAACCAGCCCACGACGAGGACGAAAATCAGGACGAGGACGGCGGCGAAGGCGATCCCCAGGTCGCGGAAGACCTCGTAGGTGATGTGCCACTCGCCGTCCCACTTGACGGCGAAGTCCCGGTCGCTCTCGGGCAACGCCGCCGTGTGCTGGGCGATCGGCCCCCCCCCGCCCGGCGGGTCGAGCGCGGCGACCTTCCGCCAGAGATCCAGGATGGCGTAGACCGGGCTTTCCTTCTCGCCGGCGACGTCGCCGATCACGTAGACCACGGGCATCAGGTTCTTGTGATAGATGCTCCTCTCGGCCGGGCCGGAGGAGACGCTCACGAGCTCCGCGAGCGCGACCGTCCCGCCGCCTGCGGCGGGCACCGGCACGGCGAGCAGCCGCTCGAGGCCCGCCCGGGACGCAAGCGGCACCCGCAGCACGATCGGCACATCCTCCTTGTCGGCCGGGGTGCGCAGCAGGCCGGCCGGGGCCCCGGCCATCACCCGCCGCAGGGCCTCGGCCGCGTCGGCGGCGCGGATGCCGTGCCGCGCGGCCTTCTCCCCGTCCACGGCGAGAAGATGGCGCACCTGGCCCTCCTCCATGAACCAGTCCACGTCCACGACCCCCTCGGCCGCTTCGAAGAGGCCCCGGATCGCGGCCGCGAGCTCCCGCTGCCGCTCGTAGTCCGGCCCGTAGACCTCGGCGACGAGGGTGGAGAGCACGGGCGGCCCGGGCGGCACCTCGGCGAGCTTGAGCCGCGCGCCGTGGCGGCGCGCGATCGCCTGGAGCGCGGGGCGCAGCCGCTTCACGATCGCGTGGCTCTGCGCGCTCCGCCGGCCCTTGGGGGCGAGGTTCACCTGGAGATCGGCCACGTTCGGCCCGCGGCGCAGGTCGTAATGGCGCACGAGGCCGTTGAAGTTGAAGGGGGCGGCGCAGCCCACGTAGATCTGGATGTCGCTCACCTCGTTCACCGTCTTGAGGTAGGCTGCGAGCTCGAGCGCGGCCGCGGCCGTGTCTTCCAGGGTCGCGCTCTCCGGCAGGTCGAGGATCGCCTGGAACTCGCTCTTGTTGTCGAAGGGGAGCATCTTGACCTTGACCCAGCCGACGGCGACGAGCGCGAGCGCGGCGCAAAGCAGGGCGGCCACGGCGGCGAGAAAAAGGGCCCGCCGGCCGGGCCGGGCGATGAGCCCCTCCATGACGCGGCGGTAGAGCCGGGTCGCGCGGTCCTCGGCCTCGCCCTCCCCCCCGTGCCCGCCGCCCGGGGCGCGGCCGAGCAGCCGCAGGGCGGCCCAGGGGGTCACGACGAAGGCGACGACGAGCGAAAAGAGCATCGCCGCCGAGGCGCCGACCGGGATGGGGCGCATGTAGGGCCCCATCAGGCCGCCCACGAAGGCCATGGGCAAAATGGCGGCGATCACGGTCAGGGTCGCGAGGATGGTTGGGTTGCCGACCTCGGCCACGGCCTCCACGGCGACGGCGGCGGCGGGCCGGCCGCGGTTTTCGGGCAGGCGGAAATGGCGGACCAGGTTCTCCACGACGACGATCGCGTCGTCGACGAGGATGCCGATCGAGAAGATCAGGGCGAAGAGCGTGATGCGGTTGAGGGTGTAGCCGGTGAGGGTGAAAACGGTGAGCGTGAGGGCGAGCGTCACCGGGATCGCCAGGGCGACGACCCCGGATTCCCGCCACCCCAGGACGAAGCCGACGAGCAGGCTGACCGACACCACGGCGATGGCCATGTGCCAGAGCAGCTCGTCAGATTTCTCTTTGGCGGTCTCGCCGTAATCGCGGGTCACCGTGACCTGGACCTCGCGCGGGAAGACCCGCCCGCGGGCGTCCTCCACGCGGGCGAGCACGCGGCGGGTGAGCGCGGTGGCGTTCGCCCCCTTGCGCTTGGCGACGGTGAGGGTGACCGCCTCCTCGACGCCGAAGGGCGAGCGCACCTCGGGGATGCCGCGTTCGGCGCCCGCCGGGCCGCGGGCGAAAAAGACGTAATGATCCGGCTCGGCCGCCCCGTCCACCACCTCGGCCACGTCGCGCACGCGGACCGGCCTCCCCTCGTGCACCGCGAGCACCACGGCGCCGACCTCCGCGGCGTCGCGCAGCCAGCCGCCGGTCTGCACCAGGACCTGCCCCTGCCGGGAGGGAAAGCCCGAAAGGGGCATGGCCTGGTTCGCCTGGAAGAGGGCCGCGGCCGCGCGGCCGGGGTCGACCCCGTGGGCCGCGAGCCGCAGCGGGTCGAAGCGCACCTCCACCCGGCGCGGCTCGCCCCCGATTCGCTGGGTCAGGGAGACATCGGGTTCGCGCTTGACGAGGTCTTCGACCTCGGTCGCCACGCGGCGCAGCGCGACGGCGTCCAGCCCCCCGCCCCAGAAGGTGAGCGCGAGCACGGGGACGTCGTCGATGGAGCGCGGCTTGATGAGCGGCGGGGTGACGCAGCAGGGGATGCGGTCCATGTTCGCCGCCAGCTTGGACTGCAGGCGCACGATCGCCTCTTCCTCGTCCTCGCCCACGAAGAAGCGCACCACGGCCAGGCTGCTGCCCGGCGAGGAGGTCGAGTAGACGTACTCGACGCCGGGGATCTCCCAGAGAAGCTTTTCCATCGGCCGGGTCACGCGCTGCTCCACCTCCTCGGGGGAGGCGCCGGGCATCTGGACGAAGATGTCGATCATCGGGACGATGATCTGGGGCTCCTCCTCGCGCGGCAGAACGGCCACCGCCCCGATGCCGGCCAGGATGGAGGCCAGGATCAACAGCGGGGTGAGCTTGGCGTCGAGAAACGCCCGGGCGATGCGCCCGGCGGGGCCGGGACCGGAGGGGCTCATGAGGGGCTCTCCACGCGCATCCCGTCGGCCAGGGCGGACGGCGGCTCGACCACGTAGCGTTCGCCCTCGGAAAGCCCCGCGAGCACGGCCGCCCGGTCCCCCCCGAGAGGCGCGGTGCGCACGAGCCGGAAGCGGGCGATCCCGCTGTCGTCGAGCACGAAGAGGCCGGTCAGCTGCCCGCGGCGCAACAAGGCGGTGAGCGGAACGGCGATCCGCGGCGCCGCGCCCAGGGGGACGGCGACCCGCACGTAGGCGCCGGGGCGAAGCGTCGCCTCCCGCGGCAGCCGGATCTTGAGCAGCACCGTGCGGCTTACCGGGTCGGCGGCGGGGGAGGCGCGCTCGATCACGCCGCGATGGCTCGCCTCCCCCGCCTCCACGCGCACGGCCGCGCCGGGCACGGCGGCGGAGGCGGCCGCCTCGGGGAGGTGCACCGCGACGAGAAGGCCGCCTTCCATCTCCAGCCGCAACAGCGGCCTTCCGGGCGCGGCGAGCTCCCCGGGCTCGACGAGCCGCGCGGCGACGAGGCCGTCGTAGGGGGCCGTGAGGCGCGCGTCGGCCGCGGCGGCGCGGGCCAGCGCGAGCGCCGCCTCGGCCCTCCGGACGCCGTCCGCCGCGGCCGCGGCGAACTCATCGGCCCGGCGCCGCTCGGCCTCGGCCTGGAGCCGGCGGGCCTCGACCTCTTCGTATTCCTGGCGGCTCGTCGCCTCCTTGGCCCACAGGTCCCGGTAGCGCCTCCAGGTCGCCTCGGCGAGGGCGGCCGCGCTGGCCGCGGCGTCCCGGCCGGCGCGGGCCGCGGCCTCGGCCCGGCGGACCTCGGCCAGCGCCGCCTCGGCCTCGCGCACGCGGGCGTCGGCCTGGCGCGGGTCGACGAGCACGAGGAGATCGCCCCGCCGCACGCGGTCCCCCTCGCGCACCCGGACCTCGGTCACGGTGCCGAGCGTTTTCGCCGCGATCAGGCCGGAGACCTCGGACTGCACGGTCCCGGCCGCCTCGAATTCCACCGGCTCCGGCGCGGCCCGGGCCGTTTCGACCGCGGCGCGGATCACCGCCGCCTGCCCCTCGACCCGGCCGGGCTCGATGCGCTCGCCGCAGCCGGCGAGCCAAAGCGCAGCACCGATGAACGCCCAGAGCATGCTCATCGCCCCTCCCCGGGCGGGGACGTCCCGCCCCCCTCGCCTTCTTCCGCCGCGGCCGAAAGCACCCCCGCCGCCCGCTCGAGCTCGGCGCGGCCGAGCACGAGGTCGTGGCGCGCCTGCAGGAGCAGCCGCCGGGCCTCCTGGAGCGCCGCCCCGGCCGAGAGGAGATCGGCCATGGTCACGAGACCGGCGGCGTAGCGCTCGGAGACGATCCGCAGCGCCTCCTCGGCCTCCGCGACCGCCGCCGCGGCGACCCCCTCGCGCCGCGCGGCGCTGCCGAAGGCGTTGTGGGCGCGGCGGACCTCGAGCGCCGCCCGGTCCTCGACCCGCCGTCTCTCGGCCTGGGCCTGCCGCAGGCGGGCCAGGGCCTCGCCCACGGCGGAAGAGACGGCCAGCCCGGCGAAGAGGGGCAGGCGCACGACGGCGCCCACGGCGTAATGCTCGCCGGCGCTCTCGAAGTCCTCCGAATGGAGCTGCACGTCGCCCACGAGGTCTAGCCGCGGCAGATGCCCCGCGCGGGCGCGCTCCGTCCGCTCCCGCGCCATCTCCTCCGCAAGCGCCGCCTCCTGGAGATCCGGCCGCTGCGCGGCGGCGCGGGCGAGCCAGGCGTCGACGGGGTCCGCGTCCCGGATACCGGGCGCGGCAGAGAGCTGCGCCAGGGAATCGGCCGGTTCCCGCGGGATCTCCCGCCGCCGGCCCATGGCCGTGGCGAGGGCCGCGCGCGCGGTTTCGAGCCGGCTTGCGGCGTCGAGCCGCTGCTGCTCGAGCTCGGATACCCGGACGCGCGCGCGCAGGAGGTCCGACTTGACGGAAAGGCCGGCCGCGTGGCGCTCCTCGGCCAGGCGCGCGTGGGCGCGCGCCGCGGAGAGCGCGGCCTCGACGACGCCGAGATGGTCGCGGGCGAGGAGCCAGCCGGCGTAGGCGGCGGTCACCTCGGCGATCACCGCCTGGCGCGTGCGCGCGAGGGCGAGATCGGCCGCCCGGCGGCCGAGACGCGCCTCCTGCCAGCCGTGCCACGTCCGGCCGCCGTCGTAGAGCGTCCAGGCGGCGCTCAGGGAAGCCCCGAAATCGGAACGTGCGTTCGGCCGGTTGAGGCGGTCGATGTCGAAGTCCTCGGCCGAGAAGCGCTCCTGGTCGAGCTTGCTCGCGAAGACCTCGGGGGGGTGGGTGGTGCGGCGGAAGGATCCGCTTGCATCCAGCCGCGGGAGAAACCCGGCACGCTCGCGCACGACCCCCTCCGCGGCGGCCTCGGCCCCCGCCTGCGAGGCCGCGATCGCCGGGTGCTCGCGCAGGGCGATCGCGACCGCGCGGGAAAGCGAAAGCGGCGTCATCCCGCCCGCCTCCGCCGGAACGTCGAACCAATGAAGGCAGACCGCGAAAAGCCATACGATCAGCAAGACGTTGTTCCTCTCCATGGCGCATCCTCCGGCGGAGCGTCGGCCCATCCCATACCCGATCGTCTGGCCGCAATCAATCCGCCGGAACGGCGGACGCCGCCCCCTCACCCGGCGATTTGCCAATTAGGCGGCAATCGCCTATGGAAAAGGCTCACCGGCCGCCGGGGGTCGTCCCCCGGCTGTGCGGAAGAGTTCCTGGATCCGGGGGTGAGGTTCTCATGGAAAAACCGCCGTCCGATTTCTTCCGGGATCATGCGGACGTGTTTCTGGAGATGGCCTTCCGCGCCGATCGGCTGGAGCCCATGGAACACCCCGACGCGGAGGGCCAAAACCGCGGACGCTGCGGCGACACGGCGACGGTCTGGCTCAAGACCGAGGGGGAGCGGATCGCTCAGGTCGCGCTGCGCGTGGAGGGCTGCCTGCACACGGTCGCCAGCGCCAACGCCGTGGCCGAGCTCGTGGAGGGCAAACCGGTCGCCGAGGCCTGGGAGCTCACCCCCGAGCGGGTGATCGCCTTCCTCGAGACCCTCCCGCCCGACCATCACCACTGCGCGGAGCTCGCCGTGGGGGCGCTGCACCGTGCGCTCGCCGATCTCCAGGCCCGCCGGCGGGAGCCCTGGAAAACCCCCTACCGCAAGACCGGGTGAGGCCGCGGCGCCTCCCGCGTCAATCGGGAAGCGAGGCGGCGTAGAGTTCGACGGGGTGGCGGACGGCGATCGCGTCGCCCGCCTGCGAGAGCATGTCGGAAATCTGGAGCATGCAGGCCGGGCAGCCGGTCGCCACCACCTCGCAGCCGGTCGCGGCGATGCGCGCGCGCTTGAGCCGGCCGATCGCCTTCGACAGCTCGTAGTGCGCGAGGTTGAAGCTTCCGCCCATTCCACAGCAGTCGTCGGACCCCTCCATCTCCCTCAAGGCCCAACCGCCCGCGGCACGGATCAGCTCCCGCGGCTCGGCGAAGACGCCCAGCGATTTCTTGAGGTGGCAGGGATCGTGCACGGTGACGACCCGGCCTTCCCGGCCTGCACCGGGCGCCCCCGCGACGCCCAGGCGCCGCACGAGAAACTGCGAGATGTCCATCGTCCTCTCCGCGAGCGCGCGGGCGCGCGAGGCGACGGGCCCCTCGCAAAGCGCGGGCCAGAGTTTTTTCAGCGTCGCGGTGCAGGTCGCGCAACAGGTGACCAGCACATCGAAGCGGCCGGGGTCGAACAGATCCAGGTGCCACGCGACCAACCGCTGGAAGGTCGCGAGATCCCCGCCGGAGAGGGCCGGGATGCCGCAGCACCCCTGCCCCGGGGGAACGAAAACGCCCGCGCCGCGGTGGTCGAGCACGCGCAGGGCGGCCTCGGCCACGGAAGGGAAGATCTTGTCGATCAGGCAGCCGGTGAACAGGGCGACCCGCGGCCCCCCCTCGCGCGGGGGCGTCTCCCGCGAGGGGCAGCGGCGGTGAAAGGGCTCGGCGGCGAGCGGCCGGAAGTGTCTTCCGGCGAGAACCGGCGCCGGGATGCGGCCGCAGGAGGTGCCCACCGTCTCGTTCACCGGCCGGGCGAGGAGTCTCTGGAAGACGGCCGCAAACGCGACGGCGCGGTCCAGGACCCGGGGATGCGCGAGCAGGCGGCGGAAGATCGCCTTTTTGGCGGGCGAAAGCCCGAGGTAGCCCGCGAGAATCGCCCGGGCCTTCAAAAAGATGCCGAGCGCGTTCACCCCGCTCGGGCAGTTGGCGGCGCAGCTGCCGCAGAGGAGACAGCGCTCCAGCCGGGCGCGCACGCCCTCGGGGTCCTCGAGCATCGCCTGGAGCAGGCCGTCGAGCAAGGCGAGCTTGCCGCGGGCGACGTCGGCCTCGCGGCCGGTCTGGCCGAAGACGGGGCAGACGGCCTGGCACATGCCGCAGCGCATGCAGACCACGAGTTCCTCTTCCAGCCCCCGCAACAGGCCGCGCAGCGTCGCCAGGTCCGCCATGGTCTCGGGTTCCTCCCGCTCGAGGGGCCGGCCGCGCTCAGGCCGGGGCCGGGATGATCTTTCCCGGGTTGAGGATGTTTCCGGGGTCGAGCGCCTTCTTGATGCGCTGCGAATAGAGAATCGTGGCCGCGTTCGTCTCGCGGTCGAGGAAGCAGGCCTTGGCGATCCCCGTGCCGTGCTCCCCGGAGAGGGTCCCCCCCAGGGCCAGCGCGCGGTCGAAGATCGCGGCGATCGCCCGCTCCACGCGCGCCCACTCCTCCCGGTCGCGCTTGTCCGTCAGGATGGTGGGGTGGAGGTTCCCGTCGCCCGCATGGCCGAAGGTGCCGATCGCGAGGCGGAATTCCCGCGCGATCTCGTCGATCGCCCGCACCATGTCGGGGATGCGGCTGCGGGGGACGGTTGCGTCCTCGAGGACCAGGGTCGGTTTCAGCTTGGCGAGCGCGGAGAGCGCGCTGCGGCGGGCTTCCCAGACCTTGTTGCGCTCGGCGGCGTCGCGCGCGACGCGCAGGGATGCGGCTCCGTGCCGGCGGCAGAGTTCCTCCACGCGCGAGGCGTCCTCGGCCACCTGGGCGGGGTGACCGTCCACCTCGATCAGCAGCAGGGCCGCCGCCTCGACCGGGAGGCCCGCGCGGCTGTACTCCTCGACGGCGCGGATCGTAAATTGGTCCATGAACTCGAGGGTCGCCGGGACGATGCGCGCGGCGATGATCGCGGCGACCGTCTCCGAGGCCGCCTCCGGCCGGTCGAAGACCGCCATCATCGCCTGCTGCGCGGCCGGCAGCGGGATCAGCTTGAGGGTGATGCGGTGGAAGACCCCCAGGGTGCCCTCCGAGCCCACCAGCAGGCCGGCCAGGTTGTAGCCGGTCGCGCATTTCACGGTGCGCGAGCCGGTCTTGATCGTCTCGCCGCGGGCGTCGAAGAATTCGAGCCCCATGACGTAGTCGCGCGTGACCCCGTACTTCAGCCCCCGGAGGCCGCCCGCGTTCTCGGCGACGTTGCCGCCGAGCGTGGAAACGGCCTGGCTGCCCGGGTCCGGCGGGTAAAAGAGGCCGCGCGCCTGGGCGGCGGCGGCGAATTTCGCCGTGACCACGCCGGGCTCGACCACGGCGTAGAGGTCTTCCTCGTTCAGCTCGAGGATGCGGTTGAGGCCGTTGGTCACGACCACCACCCCGCCGGGCAGGGGGACGGTGCCGCCGCTCAGGTTGGTCCCCGCCCCCCGCACCGTGAGGGGAATCCCGTTTTCGCCGCACAGGCGCACCGCGGCGGCGAGCGCCTCCCCCGAGGTCGGCCGCACCACGAGGCCGGGCATCACCGGCTCGAGGGGGGCGGCATCGTAGGCGTAGGTCAGCCGGTCGGCCTCGGCGGCAAAGACGGCGTCTTTTCCGAGCACGGCTTCGAATTCACGGATCAGGGCTCCGCGGATCATCGTTGCGGTCCTTTCCCCCCTGCGGCCGCCGGCCGCACCGCCGGCCGCAGGCATCCCCTCAGAGGGGATGGTCGAAGGTGACGTGCACGCTCTCGGCACCCGCGAGCGTGGCGAGCGCCTGCACCTTCTCCACGAGTTTCGGCTTCTCCAGAAGCAGGGTGTGGAGGGAGAAGCCGGTGATGAGGCGAACGCGGGCCGCGCCCCGCTCCACCGTGACCGTGAAGCGCGGAAACTCCTCGATCAGGTAGGATTCGACCTGGGCTTCGAGAACGCGGTCGTTCAGCAGCCGCTTGGCCTCGGGCGTCATCCGAAAGGACGGCAAGGCGGCCGCCTCGGCGAGAAGCCGCGCGGCGTCCTCGACCGTCAGGGTCCCGATGTGCAGGAGCACATCGTACAGCCCGGGGTCGGCCGGGTCCATCCCGTAGAGGCTGAGCGCCCAGCGGCGCCGTTCCTCGTCGTCGCGGAGCACCCGCTCGCGGGCTTTTTCCGCGGTCGACCCCGATTGTTCCATTTCCTCGCGGATGCGCTCCTCGAGGTCGGCGAAGACCCGGGCCTTCAGGACAGCCGGGATGCCGCGCAGGAAAAAATGGCCGGCGTAGCCGTGGTAGACCACGTTGTCCTTCTGCACCTCGCGCAGGAGCGCGGTGCGGATGAAGGCGATGTACTTGCGGCGATCCCGGCCGAGACGCTCGAGGAGCGAGGGCGCCTCCTCGATCGCCCGCGTCAGGCGCAGCTCCGGGATGTCGAAGATCTTCGAGGCCTCGAGCAGCACCTCGCGCGAAATGCAGGCGTAGCCCAGCCGGGCCGCCGCCCGCTCGGCCACCTCGCTGCCGCGCCGGTAGCAGCCGCGGGACACGATGACGATGGCCATCTCGCCTCCTTCCCGGCGGAGGAGCGCCGCCTGCGGCGCCCCCTCCCTCGCTTCGGATTCCCCTTTGCTTATATTCGGAAGCGCGGCGTTTGGGAAGCCCCGGGGTTCGATCGGGGCTTTGGCCGCGGCACGGGGAAGCGTTGTAACCTCGCGCCCCGCTCCGGGATCATCAGCAGCCGGGTGTACGGCCCGATCCGGGCCCAAGGGAGGTCCCCATGCCGATCTACGAGTACGAGTGCCGCCGTTGCGGCGGCGATTTCGAAAAGCTCCTCTTCCCCTCGGAGAGCGAAGAGGAGGTGGCCTGCCCCTGCTGCGGCGCAAAAGACGTCCGCCGGCGCATCAGTTGCGCAAGCACCCTCACGGGCGGCGGCAAAAGCCTCTGCGGCGGCTCCGGCGCCACGCGCTTTTCCTGAGCCCGCTGAATCCTCCCCGGCGGTCGGCCGGGTGCGGATCGTTGCCAACACCGCGGGGCGCACCGCCCCTGAAACAGCGCACGGGGCAACGGGCCGGGGGTTCCCCCCTGCACGCCGTACCCCGACCCGACGGCGCAAGGCCGGGCCGTGACAGCCCGGGCGTGCGGTTCCTGCAACCGTGGCCGAAGCGGCCCACCGCCCCCGGGGGTGCGGCCGTTTCAGGCCGCGCCGAGAGGGGGAAGGGGTGCGCCCGATCGATCGCCCGACCGGCCCGGCGGGTCGGGCCCGGAGCCGGGGGACCCGGTGTGCGCTGCACCCCCGGGGAAAGCCGCCCTCGGCCCCCTCCCCCCGTGACGACAGGAGGCTTATTCCATGTGGCCGCTGCTGCTGACGCTGAACAAGAATCTCTTCACCGCCATCCCCGCCATGCTGCTGTTGGGGTTCGGCTGCGGGGTCCTCTGCGACCCCGGCCCGCTCAGGCAGGCGATCGTGCCGCTTACGTTCCTGATGGTCTACCCGATGATGGTGACCCTGAAGGTGCGCAAGCTGTTCCAGCGCGGCGGCGGCAAGGCCCAGTGGCTCGCGCAGGCCGTCAACTTCGGGTTCATTCCGTTCGCCGCCCTGGGGATCGGGCGGCTTTTCTTCCCGGAGGAGCCCTACCTGGCCCTCGGCCTTTTGCTGGCGGGCCTGGTGCCCACCAGCGGCATGACGATTTCCTGGACCGGTTTCGCCCGGGACGACGTGGAAGCCGCGGTCAAGATGACGGTCATCGGCCTGATCCTCGGCTCGCTGGCGACGCCCGTGTACCTCAAGCTCCTGATGGGCGCCGACATCGACATGGACCTGCGGCTGGTGGTCCGCCAGATTCTGCTGATCGTTTTCGTGCCCATGGCCGCCGGTCATCTGACCCAGAGCCTGCTGCTGCGCCGGTACGGCCGGGAGGCCTTTCAACAACGGCTGGCGCCGCGCTTTCCGGCGCTGTCGACGCTGGGGGTGCTGGGCATCGTCTTCGTCGCCATGGCCCTGAAGGCCCGCTCCATCCTGCAATCACCGGAAATCCTGCTCTCTCTGTTTGCGCCGCTTCTGGTCCTCTATGCGCTGAATTTCGCGCTCAGCACCTGGATCGGGAAACGCCTGCTGCCGCGCGGGGAGGCCATCGCCCTCGTCTACGGGACCGTGATGCGCAACCTGTCGATCGCCCTGGCGCTGGCCATCAACGCCTTTGGCCCGCAGGGCGCGGCCGCCGCGCTGGTCGTGGCCCTCGCGTATGTCGTGCAGGTGCAGGCGGCGGCCTGGTACGTGAGGTACACCGACCGCATCTTCGGCACGGCGGAGACCGTCCCGGCCGGGTCCGCGTTGCCGGCCGCGGTCGAAGCGGCGGTCGCCGGGGCCGCCGAGGAGGGGAAGGCCCCCTGAGGCCCGAATTCTTTTGACCCGGTTTCGGCCCTTTCGGCCGGCCTGCAAAGGAGGGACGACCGCGACATGGGCGCTTGCACCCGTCACCCCGATCGAGAAACGCGCTTCCAATGCCTGAAGCACGGCATCTGGATGTGCGAGGAATGCCTTGCCTGCCGCGACCCCGAACTGTACTGCAAGCACCGCTCCGCCTGCCCGATCTGGTTCATGGAAAAACGCCGCCGGCGCCAGGAGCAGGAGGAACAGGCCGCTTCCGCCGCCCGGTGCGTCCGCGTCAGGTTCGAACCGGAAGGCAAGACCGCCGAGGTGCCGGCCGGCGCCACCCTCCTGGAAGCCGCGGCGGCATGAGGCGTCCACGTGAACGCCTCCTGCAGCGGCAAGGGCCTGTGCGGCAAGTGCAAGCGGGTGGTGGAATCGGGAGAGCTCGACAGGGAACCGGCGGCGCTTCTCCGCGATGCGGAAACGCAAAAGCGCTGCGTGCTGGCCTGCCAGAGCCGGCTGCGGGGCGACGCCGTGGTCCGCACCCCCCGGAGGCGATCGAGCGCAAGCTGAAGGTGGCCGGGATGGGCCGGGAAGCCACCTCGCGCCTGAAGGGGCGGGTCGGCCGGATCGGTCCCCTGCTGCGGGAAATCCCGCTCGAGCTGCCGCCGCCGCCGACGATCGAAGACGCCGTCAGCGACCTGGACCGTCTCAACCGCGCGCTCAAGCGGCACGGCGGTGACATCGAGAATCTCCACGTGGAGCTCACGGTGATGCGGCAACTCGCCGAGGTGGTGCGGGAAGGGCGCTGGAAGGTGTGACCGCGTCGGTTGTCCGGCACGGTGGCTTCAACGAACTGCGGGACGTTCGTCTTGGCGACGGCAACGAACCCTGCCTGGGGCTGGCCACCGACGTGGGGACCACGACGATCGTGGTCTGTCTCGTGGACATGGCCGACGGCCGGATTCTTGCGGCCTCCTCGGGCCACAACCGCCAGGCAGCCTGCGGCGACGACGTCATCCATCGCATCGTGTGCGCCGAAACGGAGGGGTGCGCAAGTTGAGCGAGATGGGGCTCGCCTCCATCAACGGCCTGATCGGCGAGGCACTCGACAGCGCCGGGGCGCACGTGCGCCGGGTCAAGAACATCGTCGTGGCCGGCAACACGGTCATGACCCACCTGCCCCTGCAGATCGAACCCCGCCACATCCGCCGCACCCCCTACATCCCCACGGTCGCGGAGTTTCCGATCCTCGAGGCCGGAACCATCGGACTCAAGGCCCATCCGGCCGCCGCCGTGTTCGTGATGCCCGGACCGGCCAGCTACGTGGGCGGCGACATCGTCGCCGGCGTCCTCCTCTCCGGCCTGCACCGCGAAGCCCCGCTCACGCTGTTCCTTGACGTGGGGACCAACGGAGAAATCGTCCTCGGCAACCATGAGTGGATGCTGACCGCCGCCTGCAGCGCCGGACCGGCCTTCGAGGGCGGCGGCATCCGCTGGGGCATGCGCGCCGAAGCGGGCGCTGTAGAGAACACATAAACTGTCCGCAGTTGTAGCACATGATCTGTCCGGTTTCGTAGGCTGCCGAGGAGGTGGCCGATGAGACGGACGGAGCTGCTGCAGGAGGTGCGGAAGATGCGTTTTGAGGAGGCCTATGGGGGTTGGCAAGAGGGGCGGTTGACGCAAGCGGAGGCGGCGCGGTTGTTGGGGGTCTGTGAGCGCAGTTTTCGTCGTTACATTCATCGCTATGAGGAGGAGGGGATTGAGGGGTTAGCGGACCGGCGGCTTACGCAGCTATCGCATCGGCGGGCGCCGGTGGATGAGGTGATGCGGCTAACGCAGCGCTATGAGCGGTATCATCGGGGATGGAACGTGAGGCATTTTTATGCCTGGTATCGTCGGGATGGGGGCCAGCGCAGCTGCCGTTGGGTCAAGAGCCAGCTGCAGCGCTCGGGGTTGGTTCAGAGGGAGAAGGGCCGGGGCAAGCACCGCAAGCGGCGCTTGCCGGCGGCCTGGCCGGGGATGATGTCGCAGCAGGGCGGAAGTCGGCATTTGTGGGTGCCGGGGGTGTACTGGGATTTGATGGTCACGATGGACGATGCGACCAACGAGCACTAATCGATGTTTTTTGTGGAGGAGGAGGGTACGGCCTCGAGTTTTCAAGGGATCCGGGAGGTGATCGAGGGGTGGGGGTTGTTTTGTTCGTTATCCACCGACCGCGGCAGCCACTATGGGCACACGGGGCAAGCCGGCGGCATGTAATGACCATTGCGTGAGCTTTGCCGGCCTGAAGCTTCAGATCCCGGGGGACGCCCACCGGATGCATCATGTGAGGGTCAAGGTGCGCGTGCATCGCTACCCGGATGGAAACCTGGCGGTTTTTCACGGCCCCCGTTGCCTGGGCCGCTACGATTCCCAGGGAACGCCGATAGGCTCCCGGCTATTAGCCGCTGCGTAAGGTCCGCCGCAGGGCTTCGCGGTGGGGGGTATCGGCGCGGGCGACGCTCGCTCGATCTCCCCACAGCGCGATAACAAAAGCGGACAATTTATTTGCTACAACTCCGGACAATTCTATTTGTTGACAACATCCGGGAAGCCCAAGCGAAAATTATTATGAAATCATGTTCAAAAAAAATATTGACAGCAAAAATTTAGGCATATACTGTTACGAACAAACGTTCATAAAGGAGCCCGTTGTGCCTCGCCCTCGCAGATGCCGCTGGATCCGCCACCAGCCTCCGGTACAGGCCTTCTTCCCGCAGAAGGCCCTCCCGGGCCCGCTGCGCGGGGTCACGCTGCCCCTCGAAGGGCTCGAAGCCCTGCGCCTGGTCGATGCCGAGGGACTGGAACAGGATGCGGCGGCGCGCTTCATGGGGGTCTCGCGGCCTACGCTTTCGCGGATTCTGGCCGAGGCCCGGGAGCTCGTCGCCCGCGCGCTGACGAACGGCTGGGCGATCCGCATCGAGGGGGGCAATGCGCGCTTCACGGAGGAGCCGCCGCCGGCCATCGGCCCCGGCTGGCGGCGCCGCCGCAGAGGCGGCCTCTGAGGGCCGCGGAGCTTCTCTCGCGGCCGGAAAAATGAACCCACACAAAGAAGAGGAGGTTCCATCATGCCTGGATTCGATCGCACGGGACCCTGGGAAGAGGGCCCACGGACCGGTTGGGGAATGGGTCGCTGCGCGCCGTCGCCGGCGGAGGCCGACCCGCGGGCCATCCGGCGCGGGCTGCAGCGCGGTTTTCGCCGGGGCTTCTGTTTCTTCGGGCGCGGCCGCGGCGGAGCCGGATTCGGAGGCGGGTCCCGGTGGGTGCGTCCCGGCCGGGAAATCGATCCGCCGGAGGGCGACGTAAGATCGCTCCTTGTCGCGCTCAGCGAACGCCTGGAGCGCATCGAAGCGCGTCTCTCCGCCGCGGCGGGAGAACCCTCCGCGGCGCGTGGGGAGGGTCAAGATGTGAGCAAATGATGAAAAATAAAACTTGACAGGGGGGCCTTGGCGACATAGCGTAACAATCAAAAGCTCATTTGGAGGTCTTTTGCCCCGACCGCGCAAATGCCGCTTCGTGGAGGGGGTGCCTGCGGTTCGGCTCTTCAAGCCGCAGGGCATCCCCGCACGCCAGCTGCCGGAGATTTACCTCTCGCTCGAGGGGTTCGAGGCCCTGAGGCTTTCCGACCTCGAGGGGCTGCGTCAGGAAGAGGCCGCCGCGCGCATGCGGGTTTCCCGGCAAACCTTCGGCCGCTTGCTGGCCGAGGCCCGGCGGGCGGTCGCCGAAGCCCTGGTGAAAGGGCACTGCCTGCGGATCGAGGGCGGCCGGGTGCGGACCGCCGCCGGGGCGGGGGAACCTCCGGAAAAGGCTCCCTCCGCGGAATCCGGCTGCGAGGGAAGCCCGCCAGGAGGCGCCATGAAGGAACGGATCGCCGTCAGCAGCGAGGGGCGCGACCTCGACAGCCGGGTCGACCCCCGGTTCGGCCGGGCGGCCGGTTTTTTGGTGATCGACCCCGAGACGCTTTCCTTCGAACATCTGGACAACCGCGGCGCCCGGAGCATGGGCCAGGGTGCCGGCATCCAGGCCGCGGAGCTCCTTGCGCGGCACGGGGTGACGGTCGTCCTCACGGGCTACGTCGGCCCGAAAGCCTACCAGGCTCTGGCCGCCGCCGGAATCCGCATCGGCCAGGACCTCGAGGAGTGTACCGTGCGCGAGGCGGTCGAGCGCTACCGGGAAGGCCGCGTCCGGCTGGCCGAGGGACCCCATCGCCCGCCGGCCGGGGGCCGCCCGTGATCGTCGCCGTCGCCAGCGGCAAGGGCGGGACCGGCAAGACCACGGTCGCCTCCTGCCTCGCCTGGGTCTGGAAGGGGCCCGTGCTCGCCGTCGACCTCGACGTCGAGGAGCCCAATCTGCATCTTTTCCTCAAGCCCCGCCTCGACGGCCGGCGGCCGGCGACGCTCGAGGTGCCGATCGCCGACGAGGCCCGCTGCACCTTCTGCGGGGCCTGCGCCGATCTCTGCCAGTTCAAGGCGATCACCGTGCTCGGCTCGGTGCTGCTGGCCTTCCCGGAGATGTGCCACGGCTGCGGCGGATGCATCGCCGTCTGCCCGCAGGGAGCCCTCGCGCCCGGCAGCCGTGAGTTGGGCGAGGTGCTCTGGGGACACGCGGGCGGCGGCCGCATCGGGTTCTGCATGGGGCGCCTGCGCGTGGGCGAAGCGCTCAGCCCGCCGCTCATGCGCGCGGTCATCGCGCAGGCCCGGGAGCTCGCCCTCCCCGCCGGGGCCGACGTCGTGATCGACGCCCCGCCGGGAACGAGCTGCCCGGCCATCCAGGCGGTGTCCCCCGCCGATCTCATCGTGCTCGTCACCGAGCCCACGCCCTTCGGGTTTCACGATTTCCGTCTCGCCCACGAGGCCTTTCTCCCGCTGGGCAAACCGATGGCCGTCGTGGTGAACCGGGCCGGCCTCGGCGGGGAGGACCTGCACGGCTACTGCCGGCGGGAAAACCTGCCGATCTTGGCCGAGATCCCGCTCGACCGCCGGATTGCCCGCGCCTACGCGAAAGGGGACGTGGTCGCCGCCGCGCTCACCGACCTGCACGCCCTCTTCGAGCGGCTGGCGGACCGCATCCGCGGCGTGGCGGATGCCCCGCGCCCCTTGCCGGAGGCCGCCCCCCATGCCTGAGCTCCTCGTCATCAGCGGCAAGGGCGGAACGGGCAAGACCTCGCTCACGGCGGCCTTTGCGCATCTGGCCCGCGAAGCCGTCCTCTGCGACCTCGACGTGGACGCACCCGACCTGCACATCCTGCTGGCACCGGAGATCGAAGCCCGCGAGGACTTCATCTCCGGCCACGAGGCGGTGATCGACCCCGCCGCCTGCACGGGGTGCGGGCAATGCGCCGAACGCTGCCGTTTCGGTGCGGTCGTCGCCGAGGGTGCCGGCTGCCGCGTCGACCCGTTGAAGTGCGAGGGCTGCAAGGTCTGCGTCCATTTCTGCCCCGCGGGGGCGATCGCGTTTCCGGCGCGCCGTTGCGGGGAGTGGTACCGCTCCCGCACCCGCTTCGGGCCCCTGGTCCACGCCCGGCTGTTGCCCGGGGCGGAAAACTCCGGACGCCTCGTCGCCCTGTTGCGCGAAAAAGCCCGCGAGCTCGCCCGCAGCGCGGGGTACCGGCTCATCCTCGCCGACGGCGCCCCGGGCATCGGCTGCCCGGTCATCAGCTCGCTCTCCGGGGTCGATGCCGCCGTGGTGGTCACCGAGCCCACGCCGTCGGGGATCCACGATCTCGAGCGCGTGATCGGCCTGTGCCGCCACTTCCGCGTCCCGGCGGGCGTGATCGTCAACAAGGCCGACCTGGCGCCGGAAAACACCGCGTCGCTCAAATCCTGGGCCGCCGCGAACGGGATCGCCTGCCTCGGCGAGCTCGGCTACGACGACCGCTTCACCGCGGCGATGATCCGGCGGCAGGCGGTCACCGAATGTGGCGACGACGGCCCGGCGGCCGAACTGCGCCGAATCTGGGATCGCATCCAGGAATGGGTCACCCGGCAGGCCCGCGCGGCCTGAATCATGGAATCGCTGTCGGAAAGGAGAACCTCACCCATGAACACGGTCATCGCCGTACCCTCGGAAGCCCCCGGCGGCCTGGACGCCGCGATCGGGGTCCACTTCGGCCACTGCGAGCTCTACACCCTGGTGACGCTGGACGAGGGGCGCATCCGCGCCGTCGAAATCCTCCCCAACGTGCCGCACGAGCAGGGCGGGTGCATGGCGCCCGTGAGTCACCTGGCGCAGAACCGCGTGCGCGTGCTGCTGGCCGGCGGCATGGGCATGCGGCCCCTCATGGGGTTCCAGCAGATGGGCATCCAGGTCTTTCACTGCGGGGAGGCACGCACCGTGGGCGAGGCCGTGGCCGCGTTCAGCGAGGGAAAGCTCCAGGAATTCGCAAGCCGCCACACCTGCGGCGGCGGGGGGGGCAGGTAGAAAGGAGTTCCCCGTGCCGATCTACGAAATCCGTTGCCCGGACTGCGGCTTCGAGGGGGAGACGGTCGTCCGCGCCGTCGGCTCGCCGTTGTCCTGCCCCCGCTGCGGCGGAAACCGCCCGCAAAAGCTCATCTCGGTCTCGAGCCCGCTGAGCGGCGCAAGCCGCCGGCCGCTTCCCGGCCCCCGCGATCACGGCTGCTGCGGCAGCCGGCCGGCCGATGCCGGTTGCGCAGGCCCCGGCTCCTGCTGCGGGAAAGCCGCCCCGCGGGGCTGAACCCCAAGGAGGGGTCGTGCACCGCAAGGCCTGCATCCTGGTCGTCTCCGCCGCAGGCGGCGAGCTCGACGAGTTCTGCCGCGTTCTCGCGGAGGAATCCGGCTGCGAGATCCTCCGCGTCCCGGACGGGAAAACCGCGCTCGGCGAGGCCCGGAGAAAGACGCCCCGGGCCGTGATCCTCGCCGAGGAGCTGCTCGACATGCCCGGACTCGAGCTGGTGCGGGCGCTTTTGCCGATCCATGCCTTCATCCACACGGCCGTCATGAGCGACCTGCCCGCCGAGGCGTTTCACGAGGCGGCGGAAGGCCTGGGGGTCATGGCCCAGCTCCCCGCCGCCCCCCGCGCCGCCGATGCCCGCCGTTTTCTGGAGCGCCTCAAACGGCTGAGCGCCGGCGGCTGAGCGGCCCGGCGGCTGAGCGGCGCATGCGGCAAGCCAAGCTCTGCGAAGCGGGAAGAACGCATGGGGTGGTGCGCCATTTCGTCAAGTGACACTTGACAAATTGAGGCAGACGGCCTATCCCCCTTGCCGCACCCCTCTTCCCCCCGCCGCCGGAGAGCGCATGGCCGCCAAGGATCTTCGATCACGGGAAAACGGGCCCCGCACCGCGGGCCGCATGAGGATGCGCGAGCTGGTGCGCGCGGCCGGGGTCCCGAAATCGACGATTTTGTTCTACCTTGCCGCGGGCCTTCTCCCCCCGCCCTTGCGCACGGGGCCGAACAGCGCCTGGTACGACCCGGGGTGCGTCGCGCGCATCGCGCTCATCCGGCGGCTGCAACGCCAGGAGCGCCTCTCCCTCGCCGAGATCGCCGCGCGCCTGCAGGGGGAGAAGAAACGCCGGCTGCCGGGCCTCCCGCCCCGGCCCCCCGGCGGGGCGGAAGCCCCCGCGGCCGCGGCCCCCCGGGAGCGGGCCTGCGACGCGGCGGCCTTTTGCCGCGCCACGGGGATCTCCCGCGGGCTGCTCGACCGGCTGGTGCGGCGCGGGCTTCTGGTCCCCGGCCGCGACGGGCGCTTCGCCGCGGCGGACATCGCGGCCGGGTGCGCGATCGGGGCGCTCCTGGAGGAGGGGTGCGACTGGGAGGATCTCGGGGAATACGCGGATGCGGCGGAGCGGCTCGCCTTGCTCGAGCAACGGCTGCTCGGAGCCGTGCCGGGGGGGACGGAGGAGGCGCGGCGCTCGGCTTCCGCCCGCCTCACCGCGCTGCGCCGCCACCTCTTCGTGGACCGGCTGGGAGATCGCCTTTCCCGGCGGCACGAGGCGGCGGCCGGCCGGGACCGCGCTCGCGATGCCGAGCCGTGGCTCGATTGAGCCCCTGCGCCGCGCCCCGCGGCGGGCCAATCAGGCCGCGCCGCTCGCGCAGCAGCGCGGGTAGGGGTTGAGCAACGCCTCGTAGCAGCCGCTGCAGAGGCAGAAACCGCGGCCGCCGATGGCGGCGTGCTCGGGGTCCTTCAGCACCAGGCCGCAGGAGGCGCAGACCGCCGCGCTCTCCGCGGGCTTCGGCTTCGATGGCCGCTTCGCATCAGGGGTTTCGCTCATGGGGGGACACCGTCCTTTTCTTCCGGCTTCCGCGACGGATGCGCATCGCGGGGCCCGCGCCGCCCGGGGGCGACGCGTCCGCTTAGGGAAAGATCAAAAACCGTGCCTCGCCGCCGGGCGGCGGCCCAATGGAAAGCATTTGCATTACTTCCAACAGGTTGTCTTTCAGGACGGGAAAACCTGCGTCGCCGCCCGGGAGAGGTGATCAATGCAAATCTGTCATTTCAATGCGAAATTTAACACAAAAATGTCATTTCCTTTTGACCGTCGGGCCGGAATGCGGTAGCGTGGCCGGCATGCGCCGGGCAGCCGCACGGCCCGGGGACGACACCGCCTGCCCGAAGGAGGAAGCCATGAGCGTCAAGGCCACCTGGCTCAGCCATGCCTGCTTTCTGATCGAAAGCCCCAAGGCCCGTATCCTGATCGACCCCTTTCTCACCGGCAACCCCCTGGCGCCCGTGAAGGCCGAGGCGGTCGCCGCGGACTACATCCTCGTCTCCCACGGCCACGGCGACCATGTCGGCGACACGGTGGCCATCGCCAAGCGGACCGGCGCGACCGTGGTCTCGAATTTCGAGATCCACAACTGGCTGGCCGCCCAGGGCGTGAAACACCTCCACCCCCAGCACATCGGCGGCGGCTTCGACTACCCCTGGGGGCGGCTCAAGCTCACCCACGCCCTCCACGGCTCGGCCCTCCCCGACGGCTCCTACGGCGGGAACCCCTGCGGTTTCCTGCTCACGCTGGAGGGGCGCACGATCTACCATGCCTGCGACACGGGGCTCTTCGGCGACATGGCGCTGATCGGCGAGGAGGGGATCGACCTCGCCATTCTCCCGATCGGCGACAACTTCACCATGGGCCCCGACGACGCCCTGCGGGCCGTGAAGCTCATCCGGCCCAAGCGCGCCGTCCCGATCCACTACGACACCTTCGAGGTGATCCGGCAGGACCCGGGGGCATGGGCGAAACGGGTGGAGCAGGAGACCGCGACGCGCGTGACGGTGATGAAGCCCGGCGAGACGATCGCGCTCTGAGGGTTCAGGGCCCTCCCTCGCCGCCTTCCCCCGAAGCGCCCCGCACCCAGGCGAGGGCCTGCGCCGCGTACTCCCCGGCGTGCGTGCACAGCAGCCAGCGGCGCTGGAGCAGGGCGTCGGCGAAGCCCAGCTCCGGCAGGTCGTCGGCGCGGCCGGCCAGCCGGTCCTGGAACCGCTCGAGGCTCGCGGCCGGAAGCGCCGGGTCGACGAGGAGGCCGTCCACGCCCTCCGCCGCGAGAAGATCGCGCTCCCCCGGCAGGCCCGGCCCCCGCCACCAGAGGACCTGGCGCTCCGTTTCGCCCCGGTAGCGCGGTGCGGGGTCGGCCGTGACGAGCGTGAACCACACGGCCCGGTTGCCGGGCGCCGGGAACTGAAAGCGCAGCTCGCCGTCCAGGAAATGGGGCCGCCGGAGCCGGAGCGCGGACAACAGCTGCCGCGTGGGCGGGATCTCCCCGGGTTCGAAAAAGACGACCTCCAGGGGGACGAAGGGGTTGGCCGCGGTCGTGACCGCGAGCGCCCGGTGCACTTCGGCGAGCGGCGTGCCCGGGGGCACGAGCACCTGGTAGGGATGGGTCAGCCGTGCGGCAAGGCGGCGGATCTCCCCCAGCGGCCGTCCGCGGCGAAGGACGAGCTTGGCGAGAAAGGAGCCGGCCTCGTAGCGGACCCAGAGATCCCCCGCCTCTTCCGGCCCCCGCGGGGAGTCCCCGATCCGCCAGGCGGGGTCGAGCTCGGGCGGCGGGAAAAAGCAGGCCTGCAGCCGCTGCTCGGCGTAATCCCAGGCGGCGAGCAGCTCCTCGGGCCCGAACCCCGCCGTCCGCGTGACGGTGTAGGGCGGGTGGGGCTCGTAGGAGAGGCCGAGCTCGCGGCTGCGGGCGCGGAAGGCCGTCCCGGGGAGCACGGAGAGGGGAAAGACCTGGACGTCGTCGTTCAACCCGTGATCGGCGACGAAGTCCACGCTGCGGCGGAACCCCCGGAGATCGTCTCCCGGCAGGCCGGCGATGAGATCGATGCTGGGGGTGATGCCGCGGGCTTTCAGCCGCCGCACCCCCGCCAGAAAGCCTCTCAGCCGCGTCGGGCGGCCGATCCGGCGCAGCGCGGCCGGGTTCGTGCTCTGCAGGCCGATTTCAAACCAGCCGAAGCCGGCCGCGGCCAGGAGATCGGCAAGCTCGTCGTCCACCGCCTCGGCGCGGATTTCGCTGAAGAGCGAGACGCGCCGGCCGGCGTTCAGGCGGGCGATCGCCTGGAGCATCCCGCGCAGGCCGGGGCGGCAGTTGAGCGAGGGATCGAGCACGTAGATCTCCGGGACCCCCCTTTCGATCGCCCAGGAGACGGCCGCGAGCACCTGCTCCTCCGCGGCGAAGACCAGATCCTTGCGCGACTTGTTGTAAAAGCAGAACCCGCAGCGGTAGGGGCAGCCGCGCTGGGTTTCGAGGAGCATCAGGTTTTCGCCCCCCGGGTCGAGCAGCCCGTCCAGATACGGGCTCCCGGCGCGGCGGAAGATCTCGGAGGCGGGCTCGGCCCCCCGCCCCGCGGCCCAGGCCGCGGGGTCGGCCAGGAGGCGGCGGAACAGCGCCTCGCCCTCCCCGAAGACCAGGAAGTCGGCGCGGCCTTCGTAGAACGCCGCCGTGTCGGGGGTGATCTCCGGCCCGCCGAGCACGATCTTCGCCCCGGTCCGGCGCCGCACCTCGCCGGCGAGGTACACCGCGCGGTCCCGGCTCCAGCAGTGGACCGTGAAGCCGAGAATCCCGGGCGCCATCCCCGAGAGCAGCGCGACCAGGGCCGCATCCCCGAGATGCGAGGCGAGCCGTTCGGGGAGGATCTCCACGGCGCCGCCGCAGCGGCCTTCGGCCGCGGCCTGCTTCAGGCAGGCCGCGGCGAGCGGGATGTTCCCGCTGCGGCGGCCGAGGTTGCGCCGCGGGATGGGGAGTTGAACGAGGACGGCCTGGGGCATCGGCGGGGGCCGGCAGCTCTACCCGCCGGGGGTCGCGTGCGCATGGAGGCGCACAAGGAGCACGACCTCCCAGGCGATCACCGCCGCGAAAGCGACGAGGGCCGCGGGCAGGAAGTGCCCCGCCCGGATCCCCAGGCCCGGCAGGATCGCCGGCGAGACGACCACGAAGATCGCGACCGCAATCCCGGTAAAGAGCACCTTGGCGACGACGAAGGCCAGCGGCCCCCGTGCCAGGAAATGGGCCATGACCGGGTTCATCTCCCAGGCGCCGTGACCGATGAGGTAGAGCGTGAGCACGGCGTCGATCAGGCTGAGGGCAAGGACCCCCAGCGCCCGGGCCGCGATCCGAGCGTCGTAGCGGTCGAGCAGGGTGACGCGCCGGCGGTCCTCTTCGCGCCGCAGAAAGCGGCGCCGGCCGCCCTGGAGGCCGCGGAGGAGGGCGGGCAAACCGCCCTTGCGGCGGTCCCGTCCGGAGCGCCTCTCGCGGCGGGCCTCGCCCGGCCGGCTCGGCTCCGGGGGGGGCGGATCCCCATCGGCGGCAGGGAAAGCGGGGTTCGGGGTCAACGCATACCGGTCGCCGCGCGGGGGCGGCGATGGGTCGTTCGTTTTCGCGGCGCGCATCGGGCCGCGGCGGCGCTTCTTCCGTGTTGACAAGGCTCCGGGCTTCGGTTAGTGGCCGCGTCATGGAGCCCGAACCGGTCGTCCTCGAAAAGACGGAAGCGCTCGCCGAAACGGCCTTTTTGCGGCTGCTCCGACTCTTCTACCACATCCCCGGCCAAAACGCACGCTCCTGGGTCATGGCCACGCGCCGCAGGCGGCCGCTCTGCCTCGGCGGCCCCCCCGGAGCGCCCGATGCCGTGGTGATCGCACCCTTCCACACCGGCCTCCGCCGCCTCGTCCTCACCCGCGAGTACCGCCTCCCGCTCGGCGGGTTCGAAATCGGCTTCCCGGCCGGCCTGGTCGAACCCGCCGAGACGCTCGAGGAGGCGGCCCGCCGCGAGCTGCGCGAGGAAACCGGTCTGGACGTGCTGCGCTTCACGGCGAAGAGCCCGCTGCTCTTCTCCTCGGCCGGCATGACCGACGAATCGGTCGTCGTGGTCGCCGTGGAGTGCGCGGGCGAGCCGCGCCGCCGGGGGGGGCTTGCGGCCGATGCCGAGCTGATCGAGGTGCTCCTCGTTTCGCCCGCCGAAGCCGGGGCCCTCTGCGAAGACGCCTCGCTCTATTTCGACGCCAAGGCCTGGCTCATCGCCAGGCGCTTCGCCGCAACCGGCAGGCTCGAACTCTGAGACGGCCGCCGCGGCAAGCCTGCGTGCGGCCTTCCCGTATCCTCCGGATGGGACTGGGAGGGGAAGAGGGGGGGCAGCCGACCCCCCTCTTCATGGAGGAGAGAGGTTGGAGTAAGGATCGGTTCAAAAGGACCGGGCCGGCCCAAAGGAGGTCGAAAAGACCGACCCTGCAGATCGCGCTGACCTGCATTCCTTTCGAACCGCCTGTATAGACCCCCGAGACGAAAAAAGGTTACACCCCGGTGCGCGAACCCCCCGCGGCAGACGATCGCCTGCGCTCGCTTTTGCCGAAGTCCGTGCGGCGCGGACACGGGGAGCTCGTGCTCACCGCCTGCGCGTTTCTCGAGCACCGCTTCCCCGCCTCTCTGGAGGCGCTGCCCGAGCAGGCCGCCCGGGCCGCCTTCCACGAATGCTGGCCGCTCGCCGACCGCCTGCGGTTCGTGCAACGGCCGCTTCCCGCCGTCGCCTTCCTCACGCGCATCGCGGGCCTCCACAAAACCCGCGACGCCGCAGGCCTGGGCCTCCTCGCGCACGCCCTGGCCCGCGGCGAGGCCGTGACCGCGCCGGGCGGGGAGGAGGAGCGGGACCTGCGCCGCGTGGCCGAGGCCCTGGACGCCCCGGAGGCCTTTGTCGCCTGGCTCGTCTCCCGCGGCCTGGACCCGCAGCCCGCCCTGCGGACCCCGGGAGGCCGTCGCGGCCCCCTCCTCAGGCTGCGGCCCCACGACCGGGCGGTGGCCTTCGCCGGGCTCTACCTGCTCGCCCGGCGGCCGCAGACGCCCCCGCCCGAGCCCGCCCCGCCGCCGGAGGAGCCCTTCCCTTTCTGGACCGTGTTCGACCGGCACACGGCGGCCGGCCAGCAGGCCCTCCGGGACGTGGCCCGCGACCTGAACATCCCCCCGGCGCAGCTCGAGTGGTGTTACGCCCTCTTCGAGGGGCTCCGGCTCCATGCCGAGACCCCCTCCCCGTGGTGGCGCCACTACTGCCGCGACCGCTTCGCGCGCATCGGCTTGCCCCTCGAGGAGGCCCACCTGCTCTGGGAGCCGGCCAAGGCCCAGCTGCACGAGGCGCTCGCCGAGGAAGGAAGAAGGCTCCAGGCCGAGCTCTACCGCTGGAAGCTGGAGCACGGCGAACGGGTCGAGCGCCTGCGGCGCGCGGTCGCGGAGTACTGGGCCCGGCTGGAGGAAACCCCCAAGAAACAGCCCCCCCTCTTCGACTAGGGGGAAGGCCCGCAAAACCCCAGACGACCCCGGGAGGCCCCATGCCGCCGATCATCGCCGACGCCGAGGAGCATTTCCGGCAACTCACCCCGCCGGCCGACCCCCTGCTCAAGGAGCTCGAGGCCGAAGCCGCCCGCGAGGGCATCCCCATCGTGGGGCCGGTCGTGGGGCGGCTGCTCGAGATCCTCGCGGCCGGGGCGGAACGCCTTCTCGAGCTGGGGACGGCCACGGGCTACGCCACCCTGCATCTCGCCCGCGGCGGCCGCGGCCGGGTCACCACCGTCGAACGGGACGCCTCCCTGGCCGCCCGCGCCCGGGAAAACCTCGCACGGGCCGGGCTGGAGGAGCGCGTGGATGTCGTCTGCGCCGAGGCCCTCGCCTGGCTGGCCGGCCAAGAGGGCCCCTTCGATTTCGTCTTTTTCGACATCGAGAAAGCCGACTACGCCGCCGCCCTGGCGGCGTGCCGCCGCCTGGTGCCGCCCGGCGGGCTGCTCGTCGCCGACAACACCGCCTTTCCCGATGCCGTGCCCTTCCAGCGCGCCCTGCACGGGGACCCGGGCTGGAGGGCGGTCTCGCTGCTGGCCTTCCTCCCCGGCCATCGGCCGGAAAAAGACGGCCTGACCCTCGCGCGGCGCCGATAGCGTCCGGGGGGGGCCGGCTCAGCGCCGGGGGGCGGCGGGGTCTTCCGCGGCGGGCGGCCTCGTGGCGCGCGGAGCCTTGGGCGGCGGCTTGGGCGCCTCGTCGGCTGCGCCCTTGCGCGGAGGCTTTTCGGGGGGGCGTTGCGGCGGTTTCTGCGGGTCGCGGCAGTAGATGCTGTTGTTTTCGCGGTACCAGTCGCGGCACTCGTCGGAATGGGGTGTCCGGCCGTGGATGACGATCCGCCGGGCGGGGACGGAGTAATAGACGAACCCCTCGCAGGTCCCGTGGCGCAGGAACCATTCCCGGTCGCAATCCTCCGGCGGGCGGCGGGCCTGTTCCTCAAGACGCCGCGCCTCCTCGAGACGGCGCTCGGCCTCCTCGAGACGGCGGCGCGCCTGCCGCTCGCGCTCCTCGGCCCGCGCCTTCTGCTCTTCGAGCTCCCGGCGCTCGAACTCGCGCAGCGCCTCGCGTTCCGCCTCCCGCCGTTCGCGGTCCGCGGCCGGGTCGTGGGGGGTCTCCGCGACCCGCTCGAGGATCCGCACCCCCGGGGGCGGGGGCTGGTTGCTGAAGTGCATCACCCCCTGGGCATCGATCCAGCGGTAGATCTCGCCACCCGCCCAGACGCCATGCGGGAAGCCCAAGAACAGGAAAACCAGGACGAAAGGCGCGGCATGCGGGACGCGGCGGTTCATGGGGTCGAAGAGCCCTCCTTCCGGATCGGCCGGTTTCGCCGCGGCGGGCTCCAAGCGGGCCGGGTTGCGCCGCGGCGTCGTTCTCCTTTGTTGGACGTCCCCGGGGCCGGCCGGGGTTACCGGCCGGGGCCGTTTCCCCGGCGTTCGTCGTTTGCCCGGCGGATGATCTCCCAGGCTTCCTCCGCCGTTTCGACGAAGGTCATCAGGTCGAGGTCGGCGGGGGCGATCATGCCCTCGGCGACCAGCAGATCGAAATCGACGAGCCGTCGCCAGAATTCACGCCCGAAGAGCAGGACCGGGATGCGGCGCACCTTGCCGGTCTGGATGAGGGTGAGGGTCTCGAAGAGCTCGTCGAGCGTGCCGAACCCGCCGGGAAAGACGGCCAGGGCGCGGGCGCGCATGAGGAGATGCATCTTGCGGATCGCGAAATAATGGAACTGGAAATTGAGCTCGGGCTGGATGTAGGGGTTGGGCAGCTGCTCGTGGGGCAGGACGATGTTCATGCCGACGCTTCCCCCGCCCGCCTCCCGCGCCCCGCGGTTCGCCGCCTCCATGATCCCGGGGCCGCCGCCGGTCATGACCACCAGGCGGGGGGGGCCCCCGCCTTCCGCCACCAGCCGCCCCAGCCGCCGGGCCTCCTCGTAATAGCGGCTGAGCTCGACCCGGCGCCGGCTGACCTGCAGGGCCTGCTCCCGGGCGCGGTCACCGGGCACTCGCCGCGATTCCTCCTCCGCCCGCTTCAAGGCCGCCTCGGCCTCGGCCGGCTCGGGGATGCGCGCGCTGCCGAAAACGACGACCGCGGCGTCGATGCCGTGCTCCTGGAGGGTGAGCTCGGGTTTCAGCAGCTCGAGCTGCAACCGGACCGGCCGCAGCTCGTCGCGCAGGAGAAAATCGGGATCCTGGAAGGCCAGCCGATAGGAGGGCGACTGGCAGTGGGGGGCCCGGGGCGGGCGGGAGGCCACCTCGGCCGAGACGTGGGCCGAGGGGAAAATCCTCTTGCGGGGATGGTTCGGATTCACTGAACACCTCCGGCGGCGGGAATCTCCGCTCTAGTGTAGCAGAATCCCTGCCCTTGCGCCAAAGGCCGCCGCATCGCCCGCAAGGGAAGCTTCCGGCGATGCCGTCGTTCCCGGACGGCGCCGTCCTTCCGGGGGTGTCGCGGCGAGGGCCCGTCGCAGAAGATGCACGCGCATCGGAGAAGCCGCAAGCGAAGAGAAGCAAAAGAGGTGCCGTTTCCGCCGACGCCGGGGCTTGGGGTGCGTCAATTCCGGCGACGGTTGCATGCCCAGGGCAGCGATGGTAGAGGGCGCCCCGTGGACTTCGAATTCGCAACCGCCGGCCGCATCCTCTTCGGGTTCGGGACGGCCGCGCGCATCGCCCCGGAGGCCGCCGCCCTCGGAGACCGGCTCTTCGTCGTGACCGGCGCGACCCCCGGCCGGGCGGCCTTCCTCTTGGAGGCGCTCGCGTTGCGAGGGTGCGCCGTGAAAGCCTTCGCGGTCCGCGGCGAGCCCACCCTCGAAACGGTCGGGGTTGCCCTGGAAGAAGCCCGGGCGTGGGGGGCCGAGGCGCTGGTCGCGATCGGCGGCGGGGCGGTGATCGACACCGCCAAGGCCGTTTCCGGATGGTGCACGAACCCCGGCGACCCGCTCGATTTCCTGGAGGGGATCGGCAAGGGGAAGCCGCTCGAGCGCCCCGGCCTACCCTGGGTCGCCGTGCCCACGACCGCCGGCAGCGGGGCCGAGGCGACGCGCAACGCCGTGATCCGCGTCCCCGCCCGGCGTGCGAAGGTGAGCCTGCGCAGCCCGCACCTCCTGCCGCGGCTTGCCGTGGTCGATCCGGAGCTGACCCTCGAGCTTCCGCCCGCCGTCACGGCCGCAACCGGCATGGACGCCCTCGCGCAGCTGCTCGAGGCCTTCGTCAGCCGCAGGGCGAACCCCCTGACCGACGCCCTCTGCCGCGAGGGGATCCCCCGTGCCGCCCGGGCGCTGCCGGTTGCGGTGGCCGACGGGTCCGACCGCCGCGCCCGCGAGGCCATGGCCCTCGCGAGCCTCTTCGGGGGGATCGCGCTCGCCAACGCGGGGCTGGGCGCCGTCCACGGGCTGGCCGGCCCTTTCGGCGGCATGGCCGCCGCGCCCCACGGCGCGGTCTGCGGGAGGCTGCTGCCCGCGGTGACGGCGGCCAACGTGGCCGCGCTGCGCGCCCGGGATCCCAAGAGCCGGGCGCTCGAGCGCTATGGGGAGCTCGCGCGGATGCTCACGGGCAGGCCGGAGGCCGCCCCGGAGGAGGCCGCCTCCTGGCTTGCGGAGCGCGTGCGGGAGTTCGGCCTGCCTCGACTTTCGGCCTACGGCGCCTCCCCGGAGCAGGTTCCGGAGCTCATCGCCGCGGCGCGCCGCGCCAGCAGCATGCGCGGCAACCCGGTCGAGCTCACCCCGGAGGAGCTGTCGGCGATCGTCCACGAAAGCCTCTGACCGATCCGGCAGGAGGGGCGCCATGAAGCCGCCTGGAGAATGGCGCGAGCTTCCCCGCAGCGGGAACCACAACTGTTTCGGCTGCAGCCCGGTCAACCCGGCGGGGCTGCGCATGCGCTTTTTCAGCGACGGGCAGAGCGTTCTCTCCCGCCTGGTCGTCCCCGACCACCTCTGCGGCTGGAGCCGCATCGTCCACGGCGGCGTCTTGGGCACGATCCTCGACGAGGTCATGAGCTGGGCGGCGATCCATCTGCTCCAGCGCATCGCGCTCACCCGCGCCCTGACCGTCGAATACCTGAAACCGGCGGCGGTCGGGTCCGCGATCGAGGCCCGCGCCTGGGTGCGCGAGGCCGGCGGCAACGACGCCGCAACCGAGGGCGAAATCCGCGATGCGCAGGGCGATCTCTGCGCCCGCGCCGACGCCCGCTTCAAGGTCTTTTCCCCGGCCGTCGCCCGCCGCTTGCAGATCGCCGACGAAGCCTCGATCGCCTGGTTCGAGCGGCTTTTCGCCGCGCCCCGGGAGCCGTAACCCCCCTTGTGTCGGGAAATTGACATCCGGCCGCGCGGTTCCTCCCCGCGGTGCTCCCCCCGGCCCGTTTTTGCAGCGATTTCAAGCGGCGCCGCGATGGTTTCCCGGCATGCGTTTTGCTTGAAAATCGTGCCTTGGGCGTCGCCGCGGCGGCCCGCCGCCGCCCGGAACAGCCCAACATCAACCGCACCAGGACTTGTCGGCCGCCGACCCGGAAAGGAGGCGCAGAGGAACAGGGCCGCCGCGCCACCCAGTCCCGGGCAGTGAACAACCCAAAACACGGTAACGAACGAAACAGGAGGGTGGAATGCGTCGTGTTCTTTTTTGGATGATTCTCTTGGGCTGCGCCTTCGGCGTCACGGCCTGCGAGACGATCCCGATCGGCAATCTTACCAGCGTGTTCAAGGCCGAGCAGGACCCGAACTCGGCACGCCTCTCGGAGATCAACGCCGAGCTGGCCGACGCGGAAGCCAAGATGCAGCAGCTTCAAAGCGATCGGAAGATTGCGGAAGCCCAGCGCAACGAATCCTTCATCGAGCTCGCCAAAGCGACGGGAACCGGACCCAAGCCGCCGGGCGGCATGGGGGACTTTATGTCCGAAACGTTGACCAGCGATCCCGGCATGATGATCGTCATGCACAACAACAACGTGACTGCGGCACACGAAAAGATGAAGGAGATCGACGCCGAAATGGCCGCGCTGAACGAAAAGGCATCGCGGCTCAAGGCCGAGCGCTCCCGGCTGGAGCAGGCGATCGCCAAGAGCTCGAAGTCCTCCTTCGACCCCGGGGGCGCCTGTTTCACCCCCGACACGCGCATCCTGCTGCCCGGCGGGACGAAGAGCATCGCCGCCGCGGCCGCCGGCGAGGAGCTCGTCGCCTACGACGAAACAAGCGGCGCCCTGACCCAACGGCCGATCCTGCAGACCTTCCGCGGCCGCGAGGACCACTACTTCCTGCTCAACGGCGAGGTGCGGGCGACCGCCATGCACCGCTTCCTGACCGACCGCGGCTGGGTGCGGGTGAAGGACCTCGAGATCGGCATGCTGCTCCGCACCACCGAGGGCTGGACCCCGCTTGCGAGCAAGAAGCTGATCGAGGCCGAGGTCGAGGTCTTCAACATGGAGGTGGCCGCCGAGCAGGATTTCTTCGTCGTGGGCGAAAAGCACGCCTACCTGGTCCACAACACCGGGGGCGGCGGCGGCGGGAAATGACCGCCGCCGGTCCGCTCGGCCTTCACCCGCAACCCAACTCGACAGGAGAGGGAAATTCCGATGAAACGATACGCCAAGCTGACCGTTGGGGTCCTTTTGCTGATCCTGATCGCCGCCGGCGGCGCCCCGGCCGCCTCCGACCCGGGCGGGGTCCAGGGCCTTGCCTGGGCCAAGCCCGCCGATGCCTGCATTCAGGCCGGGCTGTGCGCGAACAAGACCCTGCCCCTGGAAAACGCGCTCGCCGGGAAGGAACAATTTTTGGCCGGCCGGATGAGAGAATTTCACGGCCTCCCCGTCCGCGATGCGTCCTTCGGCTTTCACGAAAACCGCTTCTACACGGCAAACGTCTTCTTTCAGCCCGCCCAGGCGCCCTTCGAGCGCATCCGCGAGGCGCTCACCCGAGAGCACGGCGCGCCCAAGTCCGCAGACGCCCGCGGCGCCTTCTGGCAACTGGGCAACACCAAGATCCTGCTCTACAAGGGCGAGCATTTCCATGGGCTGACCTACGCCCACGCCCCCGAGATGGCCAAAGTCGCCAAGGCCAAGGGCTACCCCCAGCCCCCGGCCCCCGCACCGGCCGCCGCACCGGCGAAAAAGAAAAAGTAAGCTCCCAAACCGCGCGGTGCGCCCGAGGAAACGGGCGCACCGCCCCCCACCCATCGGGCATCCTCCCCCCCGCAGCCGCACGGCATCAGCCCGCCGTCTCTTTCCCCGCGGCCTTGCGCACCGGGGGCGTGGACGACCGGGCCCTCCATGCCTAGACTTCCACTCGCAACCTCCGCCTTCGTCCCGGCGATGGGCGGCGTACGGCGGGCCGGACATGGAATGGAGACTCAACCACGGCGCGTGCCTTGCCCTCTGGGCCCTCTGGTGCGTGCTGCACAGCGCGTTCGCAGGGCCCGCGACGGCGGCCGGGCGGCCTCTCGGCGGCGGCCGCTGCGACGGCTACCGCCTGGCCTACAATCTCGGGTCACTGCTGACGCTCCTGCCCCTCGCCGCCTGGACCCTCGCCATCGACACGGATCCGCTCTTGCGCTGGGCGGGGCCCCTGCGCGCCGCGCAGGCCGTCCTGGTCGCAACGGGGGGGGGCCTGTTCGCGGCCGGCGCCCGGCAATACCCCCTCGGGGCCTTCCTGGGGATCGCCCGGGGAGACCGCAACGAGAAAAACGGGCGGCCGTTCGTCACCCGCGGGGTTCTGGGCGCGATCCGGCATCCCTGGTACGCGGGGGGGATCCTTGTTCTCTGGGCGCGCGAGGCGAGCGCCTTCGGGCTCGCCCTCAACCTGCTCCTCAGCGCCTACTTCGTCGCCGGCGCCTTCCACGAGGAGCAAACGCTGCTTCGCCGTTACGGGGAGGCCTACCGCCGCTACCGGGAGGAGGTCTCCATGTTTTTCCCCTGGAAATGGCTTAGGCGGCGCCTGCGCCGCCGGGGGAACCCCGGGGGGGCAAACGGCGCCTGACCTTGCTCGGTCCGGTTCCGCTTAGGCGCCGCTCAGCGCCGCCCAAGCGGCGACCTCCGGCGCAGGAACTTCTCCGCGCCCACGACCAGGCTCACCATGAGGCTTCCCCCGAGGACGAGAAGCCAGTCGAAAGGCTCCATGGGCCGGCTGCCGAATAGCCGGTTGAAGCCCGGGACGTAGGTGAAGGCGAGTTGGAGGGCGGCCATGAGCAGCACCCCGCCCCAAAACCAGGGGTTCGAAAACCAGCCGAGCTCGCGCACCGGCCGGGTGAGCGAGCGGCAGTTGAAGAGATAGGCCGTCTCGCCGAAGACGATCAGGTTCACGGCGAGCGTGCGCGCCAGCTCCACCTCGCCCCCGCGGAGCGTGACGAGCTCAAACAGCCCGAAGGTCCCGGCCATCAGCAGAAGGCTCACGATCGCGATGCGCGTGAGAAGCACCGGCCCGAGGATCGGCTCGTTCGCCTCCCGCGGAGGCCGCTGCATGATCCCCAGCTCCTTGGGCTCGAAGGCGAGCGTCAGCCCCAAAAGCACCGCCGTCGTCATGTTGATCCAGAGGATCTGCAGCGGGAGCACCGGCAGATCGAGGCCGAAGAAGACGGCCACCATCAGCGCCAGCGACACCCCGCCGTTCGTGGGGAGCGTCCAGGTGATGAACTTGGTGAGGTTGTCGAAGACGCCGCGGCCCTCCTCGACCGCGGCCTCGATCGTCGCGAAGTTGTCGTCGGTGAGGATCATGTCGGCCGCCTCCTTGGAGACCTCCGTGCCGTTGATCCCCATGGCGATCCCGATGTCGGCTTTCTTGAGCGCCGGGGCGTCGTTCACGCCGTCGCCGGTCATGGCGACCACGTGGCGCCGGCGCTGGAGCGCCTCGACGAGCCGGAGCTTCTGCTCGGGGGAGACGCGCGCAAAGACCGCGCTCTGCTCGGCCGCCTCCTCGAGCTCCGGACCGGAGAGCCGGGCCAGCTCCTTTCCCGTCAGCACCTCCCGGGCCTGCAGCGGGCAGGCCTCGCCGCACAGGCCGAGCTGCCGGGCGATCGCCGCCGCCGTGCCGGCGTGATCCCCGGTGATCATCTTGACCCGGATCCCCGCCTCCAGGCACTGCCGCACGGCGCGTTCGGCCTCCGGCCGCGGCGGGTCGATCATGCCGAAGAGCCCCAGGAAGACGAGCCCCTCTTGGAGATCCTCGTGCCGGAGGCGCTCGGCATCCGGCGGCATCTCGCAGCGGGCGCAGGCGAGCACCCGCAGGCCGGCGGCCGCCAGGCGGTCTGCCGCCGCGTGCAGCCCGGCCGGGTCGGCGACCTCGGGGGAGCCGTCTTGGCCGAGGCGGGTGCCGCAGTCGAGGCAGAGGCTTTCGACCGAACCCTTCACGTAGACGACGCGCGGCCGGCCGGGGCCGGCGTCGTGCAGCGTGGCCATGTACTGACGGGCGGACTCGAAGGGTATGGCGTCGATGCGCGGCAGCTCCCGGGCGAGCGTTTCGGGATCGAGCCCCGCCTTGCGCGCCGCGAGGAGGATCGCGGCCTCCGTGGGGTCGCCCTCGATCTGGAAGCCCTCGGGTGTTTCCCGCAGATGGGCGTCGTTGCAGAGGACGCCCGCCGTGAGGAGCTCCGCGAGGGCCCGGTTCGCCTCCGGCGCCGGCGCGCCTTCGGCCGCCCGGATCTCGCCCTGCGGCGCCCAGCCGACCCCCGTCACCTCGTAGGCCGAGCCCGCGGCGTAGAGGGCGGTGACGGTCATCTGGTTCTGGGTGAGGGTCCCGGTCTTGTCGGAGCAGATGACGGTCGTGCTGCCCAGGGTTTCGACGGCGGGCAGCTTGCGGATGATCGCGTTGCGCCGCGCCATGCGGCCGACCCCGATCGCGAGCGTGATCGTGAGCGCGGCGGGCAGCCCCTCGGGGATCGCGCTCACGGCGAGCGCCACGGCGGCCATGAACATGTCCACCCAGTAATGGCCGTGGAGGGCGCCCGCGACGAAGGTGGCCGCGGAGAGCCCGAGGATCACGAAGAGCAGCTTGCGGCTGAAGTGCTCGATCTTGCGGGTGAGCGGGGTGGCCATGACTTCGGCCGTGGCGATCATGCGGTTGATCCGGCCGATCTCGGAGCGGTCTCCCGTGGCGACCACCAGGCCCTTCGCCCTGCCGTGGATCACGAACGTCGAGGAATAGGCCATGGAGCGGCGGTCGCCGAGCAGGGCATCCCCGGCTACGGGCTCGTCGTCCTTGGTGACGGGAAGGCTCTCCCCGGTCAGGACGCTCTCGTCGACCCGGAACTCCCGGCACTCGAAGAGCCGCACGTCGGCCGGCACCTTGTCGCCCGACTGCAGCAGAACCACGTCCCCGGGGACGAGCTCCTCGGCCGGGATGCGCCGCTTTTCCCCGGAGCGCACGACGAGCGCCGTCGCCGTCATGGCGCGCTGGAGCGCCTCGATCGCCCGCAGGGCCTTCGCTTCCTGGGCGAACCCGATCGCCGCGTTCACCACGACGACGGCGAGGATGACGCCGGCGTCGACCCACTCGCCCAAGGCCGCCGTGACCGCGGCGGCCGCAACCAGGATGAGAACGAGCGGCTGGGAGAACTGCAGCAGGAAGCGCATCAGCGGCCCGTGGGTCTGGATGGGGCTCAGGCGGTTTTCGCCGAAACGCGCCCGGCGCGCCGCAGCTTCTTCCGAAGTGAGCCCCCGCTCCCGGTCGCTTTCGAGTTCGGCGGCCGCCTCTTCGATGGGCATGCCGTGCCAGGGTGTTTCCGCGTTCATCGGCCACCTCACCGCCGCGCCCCCGGACTCGCCCCCGGAGGCGGGATGATTATCCTTTCCTCGTAGCAGATCCGGCGTGCCGGGCAAAGACCGAACCTGGTCAACGGAAGGAGGACCCCATGCGCCTTGCGGGAAAGGAGATCGCGTTTCTCGTCGCCGAGGGAGTCGAGGACCTCGAGTACTACGTGCCGCTTATGCGGCTTAAGGAAGAAGGCGCCCAGACGGTCACCGCCGCCCTGCAGCCCGAGCCCGTGCGCGGCAAAAACGGGCTGGTCGTGAGGCCCGAGATGGCGATCGCCGCCCTCGACCCCGGCCGCCTCGACGGCCTCGTCGTCCCCGGGGGCTGGGCGCCGGACCGGCTGCGCCGCCACCCGGAGGTGACGCGCCTGGTGCGCGAGCTGGACGCTCGCGGCCGAACGATCGCCTTCATCTGCCACGGCGGCCAAGTCGCCATCTCGGCGGGGATCCTGCGCGGACGCAAAGCCGGCGGCACCCTGGCCATCCGCGACGACCTCGTGAACGCCGGGGCGACCTGGGTCGATCGGCCCGCCTTTCGCGACGGCAACCGCGTCTGGGGGCGGGTCGTGGCCGACATCCCCGCCTTCTGCCGCGAGCTCGTCGCCGCCTTGGCGGGGGAGGAGACGCCCGGGTAAAGTTTTTCCCGGGGGAGGCCGAAAACGCTTCTGCCGCGTCTTGCATCCGCGGCGTATTCCATCCCTTCGGGAAAGGCGTTCCGGGAGAACCCATGAGCGCGGCGACAACCTGCGAACACTGCAAGTTCTGGGTGGAGACGGGCGGCACCGACGAGGGGCTGGTCGGGGAATGCCGTCACCATGCCCCGCACCCGGCGTGGGGCGAAGGCGGGGGGGCCTTGCGGCTTGCGGTCTGGCCGGTCACGCGCGACCGGGACTGGTGCGGCCGATTCGAAGAACGAGGGCTCGCCAACCACGAGATCCTCGAGCGCGTCGCCCTGATCGAGAAGATGGAGGCCGAGCGCAAGGCGCGCGGCCGCTAACGCCCTTGCGGGGGGGGGCCCGCAGGCGCCCCGGGAAGCCGGAGCACCTCCTCGATCTCGACCGGCAGGGGGTGATCCGTCAGGCGGGCGAGGTGCCGCGCGGCCGCGGCGGAAAAGCGCGCCCGCGCGCGCCGCAGCAGCCGCCGGGGGTTTCCCGCCGGCCGCAGCGCGATCTGCAGCACGGTGAAGCTGAGCAGGCCGACGAGGAGCGTCGCCCAGAAGCCGTGGGTGAAATAGTCCCCCGGCAAAATGCGGCCCCGGAAAAACGAGGCCACCGCCTCGACCCCGATCCAGCCGAGCATCCCCACGACCGGCGCGTTGAAGAGCGCCTGCACCGGCCAGGCGGCAAACCGCCGCGCGGTCGCCTCGAGGGTCTCCTCGACCCACCCCGGAAAGCGCGAGAGCAGCGGGGCGGCCTGGCGCTCCGCGAGTTCCTCCGCCACCCGGGGGTCCCGCACGGCGGGGTCGAAGCCCCCGGCGACGAGGCGTTCGGCCGCCTCCGGCCAGGCCGCGAGCAGATGCAGCCGCCAGGCGCGCACCGCCTCCCCCACGGCGGCCGGGGTGTCGCCGAAGGGGAAGCGCGCGGCGCGGCGCCTTCTGGCGGCGGCCCTCCAGGGCGCAAGGCGGCCGAGGATCCCGTCCCCCGGGCCGGAGAGCCGGGACCAGAGGAGCAGAAGCCACCCGAGCGGCCCCGACCAGGCGGCGGCGACCTTGCGCTGCAGGAGGGCGGCCGCCTCGCCGGCGGCGAACCCCTCCCCGCGCTCGAGCACCGCGAGCGCCTGCTCCAGGGCCCCGGCCTGGGCCCGCGCGAGAAGGGCGCGCGCGGCCTCCAGCGCCGGCCGGCGGGCCGCCAGGGCCGCCTCCACCTCCGCGAACAGGAGCTCCCTCAAGCGCAGGGCGTTTTCCAACCGCCGCTCGGCGCGGCCGCCCGCGGCGGCCGCCGCGAGGCGCTCGCGCAGCTCCGCGAACCGGTCGCCGCCGTGGCGCGGCTCGGCCCCCGGGTCCCACGCCGGCTCGCGCAGGTGCCGCCGGGCGCTGACGGCGAGCGGCGGCTCCAAGGCGATCCCCCAGGCGGCGGCGAGGTGGCCGCGGAAGTCGTCGAGGACCGCCCCGCGGCTCTCGGCCTCGTCCAGCCGGTCGCATTTGTTCACCACGATCAGGACCGAGCGGCCGTCGAAGCGCCGAACCAGGGGCTCCAGGCGATCGACGGCGTCGCGGCGCTTGGGGTTTTCGGCGTCGAAGACGCACAGGAGGAGGTCGGCCTCCTCGACGGCGCGGTCGACGGCCGCCCGATGGCGCTCGGCGCCGATCGAATCCGTATCCGGCGTGTCGACGAGGACCATCCCGGCGGGCACCCCCGCGGCCGGAATCGCCGCCGCCTCCCCGCCCAGCAGGGCGGCGACGGCCTCCGCCTCGCCGGCGGAGGAGGCGAACACCGCCGCCCGCTCCGTGGTCGGCCGCCTGCGGCCCGCGGCGGCGATCTCCTCCCCGCCCGCGAACGCGTTCACGAGGGTCGATTTCCCCGCCCCCGAGGGGCCGACCAGCACCGCGACGAGCGGGCGTTCCCGGCGCGCGGCGATCGAGCGCACGGCCCGCAGGGTATCCGCGCAGAGCGCGCGGAGCCCGGCCGCGGGCCGCCAGAGGCTGAGCTTCCCCAGGCGCGCCTCGAGCGCGGCCAGCTCGGCCGCGATCGCCTCCAGGCGGGCCGCCTCCTCCGGGACGGCCGCCCCGAGCGCCTCACCCCGCATCGCGCCCGCCCCCCGTCCCGGCGCCCGCGGAGAGCGCGGCCTCGATCTCGGCCGCCCGGCTCCGGCCCTCCGCGAGGATCTCCTCGAGCCGCCGCAGCAGAGGCCCGGTCAGGTGCTCTTCGAGCAGGGCCTGGAGGCGGGCGGAGGACTCCTCCAGCCACGCGGCGGCGATCGGGCCGAGCATGTCCTCGAGCTGGCGGCGGTCCGCCTCCCTCAAGCCGTGGGTCACGGGGATGGCGACCAGGGCATAGAGGTCTTTCGCCCCGAAGAGGCCGGCGAGTTTCACCTTGAGCGTGGTCCCGCCCACGGCGTCGCCGGTCGCGAGCACGTAGGTCACGGCCGCGGCGGCCGGCAGGACGTTCAGCGAGGCCCAGAAGGTCTGCAGCGTCTTCTCCCGCAGCCCCATGCGGCGGCGGAAGCGGCGGGCGAGCCGCCCGAGCTTCGCCTCCGTCGCCGGCCCCACGGCGCCGATCTCTTCGCGCCGCGCGAGCACCGCGGCGAGCATCTCCCGGAAGGGCCGGCGCGAGAACTCCTCAAGGACCGGCCGCATCGCCTCCGGCACGGCGACGGCTCCCCCCGGCGCCGGTCCCGCCTCCGCCCCGGCCGCGAGAGCCGGCTGGAGGAGTTCCTGGTGGAGGCCGGTCACGGCCGCGACCAGGTCCTCCTCGAGCCGCCGGGCGTAGGTCCGCTCCGCATCCGCCGGCGGCGCTTGGCCCCCGCCGCGGCGCAGGAGACCGATCGCCGCGCGGAAGGGAAACTCGATCACGGCGCCCGCACGCCGCATGAACCTCACCGCCGGCGGATCGCCGGCGGCCCAGACCGCGGCGAAACGCCGCACGACGGCCTCCATCGGAACGTGGGCGAGCGCCCGCCGGATCGCCCGTCCCTGGGCCTGGAGCAGGGCCCCGCGGTAGCCCTCCAGCCGCGCCAGCCCGGCCCGGGCCCGGAGGAGGAAACCGGCCGCCTGTTCGTGCACGTCGGCCAGGGTCGCGGCATGGATCTCGCGGCGCAGGCGGCCGGGATCGATCGCGGCGAGCGTCTCCGCGAGACCCGGCGCGCCGGGCTCGAGGGGCGAGACCCGGGGCGCGCCCCGCCCCGCGGCGACGCGGTTGTCCTCATCGAGGCGAAAGCGGCCGACGACCCAGGAATCGGCGTCCTCCCCGTAGAGGTTGCGGGCCACGGTGCGGGAGTGCTCGGCGACCTCCGCCGCCGGGTAGCCCGCGTAGCAGCGGTAGACGAGCAGGCAGCGGCGGCGGCCGATCCCGGTCAGGAGGCCCGCGATGAAGTCGGTGTTGTCGCGGTTGGCGTAGGTGGCGTTGGTGAAGAGGTAGATGAGCAGATCGGCGGCCTCGAGGGCCGCCTGCGCGGCCGGCCGGTTCACGTAGGCGCCCCGGCCGCCGGTGTCGAAGTCGGGGGTGTCGAGCAGGATGACCGGCGGCGCGCCGGGCCCGGAGACCACAAAGCGCGGCTCGCCCGGCTCGAGGAGCTCTTCCGGCCGGGAAAGCGCCCGCGGGGTCGCACCGAAGGGCCGGCCCAGGGCGTCGAGAAACCCGGGGGTCCCGGCGAAGGCCGAAGGCACGGCGAAGAGCACGCGGCGGTTCATGCCGGCCCGGCCGCCGACGGGCGAGAAGCGGCCGCCGGCGAGGGCGTTGAAGAGGGTCGATTTGCCGGCCGAACCCCCGCCGCAGACGGCGGCGACGAGGGGGAAGCGGGGGTCGAAGCGGTGGAGCAGCCGCCGGTCGATCGCCCGGCTCCAGGGCGCTAGCAGGGCGGCGAGCTCCGGGTCGAGAAGACCGGCAAGACGCGGCAGCCCCTCCCGCAGCCGGAGGAGACGGCGGTGGAAGGCTTCCCCGTCCCAGGGGGCGGCGGGGGGCGAAGCGGACAGGGTCACGGTGCACCTCGTGGTTCGATCCTACTCCAAACCGGCCGGCGACGCCACCCCGGGCCGCGGGTCGACCGCCGCCCGCGCCGTTTGCGGGACCCGCGGCAATCGTGGTAAGAGGGGTGCTCCGTCGGCGGGGCGATGTTCTCGTCACCGCGCCCGTCGGCCGGCGGCCCCTCCGCCTCCGCTGCCGGGGGCGACCGCCTCCGGCGGCGGCTTCCGGCCCGGGCAGACGGCCGGGGCTGCGGGAAAGGCCCGGGAGATGGGACCCTTCGACTTCCGACCGCTCGTGAAACCGCGCCGCATCGCCGTCGCCGGGGTCTCCCTCACCAACGACCGCCACCCGGCGAACGTGATCTACAACAAGATCCGGCTGCGCTACCCCGTCCCGGTGCATGCCGTGAACCCCCGCGGGGGCCGTTTCCTGCGCGACCCCCTCTACGCGAGCATCGCCGAGATCCCCGAGACCCCGGACCTCGTCGTGATCGCCGTCCGCGCCGAGGCCGTGCCCGCGGTCCTGGCGCAGTGCATCGAGCGCGGCGCGGGCGCGGCGGTCATCGTCTCCGGCGGCTTCGCCGAAAGCGGCCGCCCCGACCTCCAGGAGCGCATCGCGGCCATGGCGCGGGAGGCGCATTTCCCCTTCATCGGGCCGAACTGCCTTGGCGTCTACGCCCCGGGCCGCTTCGACACCTTCTTTCTCCCCGGCGAGCGCCTGGTCCGCCCCGACCCCGGCGGGGTCGGCTTCGTCAGCCAGAGCGGGGGCGTGCTCGTCGACCAGATGGTCAAGTTCAGCGCCCAGGGGCTCGGCTTTTCGCTCGCCGTGAGCATCGGCAACAAGGCCGTCGTGCGCGAGATCGATCTGCTGCGCCACTTCGCCGCCGACCCCGAAACGCGCGTGATCGCCTTTTACCTGGAGGGCTTCGGCCGCAACGAGGGCCGGGCCTTCCTCGAGGCGGCCCAGGCGGCGGGCAAGCCCGTGGTCGTGCTCAAGGCCGGGAAGACCGACGCCGGCCGGCGGGCGGTCGGAAGCCACACGGCCTCGCTCGCCGGCGACTACCGCGTCTTCTCCGATGCGCTCGCCCAGTTCGGCATCGTCGAGGCGCACGACGAGTTCGAGCTCACCTGCTTCTGCGAGTCCCTGAGCCACTACCCGCGGGCCGTCGAGGGGCGCGTCGGGGTGGTCACGGCGAGCGGGGGCCACGGCGCGCTGGCCACCGACATCCTGAGCGGCCTCGGGCTCGAGGTGCCCGCTCTCTCGGCGGCGCTCCAGGCCGAGATCCGCGAGGGCCTCTCCGCGAACGTCCGCCCCATCGCCGCCCTCGGCAACCCCGTCGATCTCACGGGCAGCTCGACCGACGAGGATTTCCTCGCCGCCGTGGCCGCCCTGGGCGCCTCCCCGGAGGTGGATTGCATCCTGCTTCTGCTTCTGCCCTACTCGCCGGGGATCAGCGCCGATCTCGGCGCCCGGCTGAGCGAGGTCCATCGCCGCAGCGGAAAGCCCCTGGTCGCCTACGTGCCGCACGTCGAAAAATACCGCATCCTCATCGAGGGCTTCGAGCTCAACGACGTTCCGGTCGCCTCCTCGGTGGACGGCGCGGCCTTCATGGTGGAAGCGATGCGGAGGTGCAGGCCGTGTTGAAGGAATTGCCGCCGGGGATCTGGGAAGCCGCGCGCCCGCACGGCTGGGTGCTCGAGCCGGACGCCCTGCGGCTCCTGGAGGCGGCCGGCGTGCCCGTGGCGCGGCACGCGTTCGCCGGAGGCCTCGAGGAGGCGCTCGCCGCCGCCTCGCGCATCGGCTACCCCGTGGTCGCCAAGGTCGTCTCGCCGGCGATCCTGCACAAGAGCGACGTGGGCGGGGTCGAGACCTCGATCCCCGACCCGGCGGGGCTGGCCGCGGCGTGGGCGCGGCTTGCGCGGCTCGAGGGGTTCCGGGGCGCGCTCGTCGCCGAGCGGCTCTCCGGCCTCGAGCTCATCGTCGGGGCGAAGATCGACGAGCAGTTCGGCCCCGTGATCCTCCTCGGCCTGGGGGGGACGGCGGTCGAGATCTACCGCGACGTCGTGACCCGGCTCGCCCCGCTGCGCGAGCGCGATGTCGCCTCGATGGTCTGCTGCCTGCGGGGCGCGCGGCTGCTCACGGGGTACCGGGGCTGCGCGGCGGTCAGCCTGCCGAAGCTCACCGCCGCCCTGCTCGCCTTCTCGGAGCTCGTGACGGCGATCGCCGAGCGCATCGACTCGATCGACCTGAACCCGGTCTTCTGCACCCCCGAGCGCTGCGCGGTCGCCGACGCCCGGATCGTGCTCGCCCCGGCCCCATGAGCCCCCCCGCGGCCCTCCGCCCCGCCGGGCTTGCGCCCTACGCCGTCCTCGCCGTCGCCCCGCTCTGCTGGGCCGGCAACATCGTGCTCGCCCGGGGGGTGGCCGACCTCATCCCGCCGGTCGCCTTCGCCTTCTTCCGCTGGACGCTCGCCTCGCTGCTCCTGTTGCCGTTCGCCCTGCGCCAGGCGGCCCGCGACCGGCACGAGATCCGCCGCGGCTGGAAACGGCTCGCCGTGCTGGCGCTTCTGGGGATCTCGGGGTTCAACACCCTCCTCTACGCCGCGGTGCACACCACGACGGCGATCAACGGCGCGCTTCTCCAGACGAGCATGCCGGCCGTGATCGTGCTCCTCAGCCTGCTCCTGCACCGCGAACGCGTCTCCCGAGCCCAGCTCGCGGGGGTGCTTCTCTGCATCGCGGGCGCGGCCGGAATCGTGCTGCGCGGCGACCCGCGGCGGCTGGCGCAGTTCGATCTCGTGCCCGGGGACCTCCTGATGGCGGCGGCGGTCGTCCTCTACGCGCTCTATTCCGTCCTGCTGCGCCGGCGGCCGCCGCTGCACCCTCTGAGCCTGCTCGCCGCCACCTTCGCCTTCGGGGCGGCGGCCCTCTTTCCCGCCTTCCTCGCGGAGTGCGCCCTGTACGGCGCCCCCGCGCTCGACGGCCGCGTCGCGGCCAGCGTCCTCTACGTCGCCCTCTTCCCCTCGATCGTCGCCTATTTCTGCTGGAACCGCGGCATCGACCGGCTGGGCCCCAACCGCGCCGGCCTGTTCATCAACCTCATCCCCGTCTTCGCCGCGCTGCTCTCGGCGGCGCTGCTCGGCGAGCGCGTCCAAGGCTTTCACCTCGCGGGCCTGGCGCTGATCGCCGGCGGGATGATCCTGTTCTATCGCCGCGGCGGTCCGGAACGCCGCACCCGGCGGGAACCCGCCGCCACCGGACCGCCCGCCCGGGAGTGACCGCATGGAAACGAAACGCCCCCCCTTCGCCCGCGTCCCCGGCCGCCGAACCCCGTTGGCGGCGGCGCTCGTCCTCGGCCTGCTCGGCCTTTGCGCCGCGACCGGCTTCGCCTCCTCCGCCGGGCCCGCGCCCGCCGCCGAGGAGAAGCCCGCGGAGGCGCCCGTGATTTCCATCGCCCCGGACATGGACGACGCCCTGCGCAAGGAGGCCGCCCAGGTCGGCGCCGAGCTGCGCAAGCAGGCGCTCGTGCTCTCGCGCTGGACGCCTCTCGGCTGGGACCTCGACACCCTGCACCACCTCTCGCGCTGGTTCCTCGAGCTGCCCCTGCGCCTGCCGGAGTTCGCCGAACGGGCGCGGGCCGAGGGCCGCACCCTGGGGATCGCCGGCTCGCTGCTCGTGCTCCTCTTTCTCGCCGCCCTGTTCTACAGCGTCTTCGGGCGCCAGCGCGTCATGCGCGCCATCGAGAACCTCCTGGGGCCGGAGCGGGCGCGCATCCCCGAGGCGCTCTACCCGTTCTTCCTCGCCGCCCTGCGGGTCCTGACCGCCGCGGCCATCCCCCTGGTCCTGCTCGGGCTCTACCGGGCGATCACCGCGGTGGTCATCTACCGCGCCGCCTGGTTCACCCTCACCGGGGAGCTGCTCCTGCTCTGGTCGGCGGCCTCGCTCGTCATCGCGCTCCTGCGGGAGCTCTTGACCGCGGGGCTCTTTGCCACGACGGCCGCCCACGGCCGGCGGGTCTTCCGCACCGCCCGCCCGCTGCTCGTCGGCCTGTTCCTCGCGATCGCCTTCACCTGGGCCGCCGAGGCCTTCCGCTTCCGCGCCGACGTGATCGCCTTCATCCGGTTCGCCGTCTCCGTGGCCTTCGTCTGCCTCTTTCTCCTGCTGATGCTGCAGAAGCGGGCGCTGCTTTCCTTCCTGCCGGAGCTGCCCTACCCGAGCTATCGCACCTATCTCCGGCTCCTCGACCGCTTCTTCTACCCCCTGGTCGGGGTCTCCTTCCTGCTTGCGCTCCTGTGGTGCTTCGGCTTCCGGGAAGCCGGCCGGGTGCTCCTCGTCAAGATCTGGTTCACCGTCGCCGCTCTCGCCGTCCTCACCGGCGTCTACCACGGGCTGCGCCTCGGGCTGCAGCGCTGGGCGGAGCGGGTCCCCCCGGAGGACGAGGGCGCGCAGGCGCTGGTCCGGTCGCTGCGGGCGCTGCTCCTCTACGCCGCGGGGATCGCCACGGCCGGCATCGGCTTGAACCTCCTCGGCCTGCTCGATCTCGTCGCGCGCATCTTCTCTTTCCCCGTCGTCGTGATCGGGGGGGCGCCGATCTCCGTCTGGGTCGTCGTCAAGGCGGCGCTGATCGTCTGCTTCTTCGTCCTGGGGGCGCGGCTCCTCCAGGCGGTTCTCGACTACAAGGCCTACCCCGCCTTCGGCGTGCACCCGGGAACGGGCTTCGCGCTGAACACCCTGGTGCGCTACGCGACGATCGGCGCCGGCACCCTGATCGCCCTCGACAGCGTGGGGGTCGACCTGCGGCTGATCCTCGTCTTCGCCGGCGCGATCGGCATCGGCGTGGGGCTCGGGCTCCAGAACCTCGCCGCCAACCTGATCGCGGGCTTCATCGTCCTCTTCGGGGGCAAGGTGCGGCGCGGGGACTGGATCGAGGTCGGGGGCCACCTCGGCGAGGTGATCGACATCTCGCTGCTCGCCACCCGCATCCGCACCCGGCAGAACGTGGAATACCTCGCGCCCAACTCGAGCCTGATCGCCAACACGATCGTCAACTACTCGCTCTCCTCGCCGATGGTCTGGGTCGGCCTGAACGTGGGGGTCGCCTACGGTTCCGACCCGCGCGCGGTCGAGCGCATCCTGCTCGAGGTGGCCCGGCGCGAGCCCCTGGTCTCGCCGGCCCAGCCGCCGCGCGTGCTCTTCACGGAGTTCGCCGACAGCGCCCTGGTCTTCCGGCTGCTCGTCTGGATCGATGTCCGCCGCGTCGCCGAGGGGGTGTTGAAGAGTTCGCTCTACTTCGCGATCTTCGAGGAATTCCGCAAGGCGGGCATCGAAATCCCCTTCCCGCAGCGGGACCTCCACATCCGGAGCCTCCCGCCGCAGGCCGCCGCCCCCCCGGTCATTGCCGGAAGCGCCGCAGAAAGCCCCGGTCCAGGCGGTCCTTGAGCCGGAAGCCCGCACGGCCGTCGAACACCAGCCCGCGCCAGTGGACGAGCGCGCGGCCGTCGCCCAGGTTGAAGGCGAGGAGAAAGCGCCGCTGCGGCCGGAAGGGGACCGGCGAGCCGCCGAAGAAGAACGCCCGGAGGTTGGCGTAGAGCACGGGGTTCTGCCGCACCGCGTAGACGCCGACCTTGGGGAGCGGGCGGGGGTCGAAGTGGATGCAGTCGCCCCCGCCGTAGATCTCGGGGTGGGCAACCGACTGCAGGTAGCCGTTGACCCGGAGAGCCCCCTCGGCGTCGGTCGGCAGCCCCGAATCCGAAAAGAGCGGCGGGGGCCGCACCCCGACGGCGAGGAGCAGCACCGCGCAGGCAAGACGCGCGCCCGAGGAGAGCAGGGCCTCCCCGGCCTCCGCCGCGACCACCCGCTCCCCCTCCCGCAGCCGAACGCCCCGCTCGCGAAGCGCCGCGGCCGCGCGGCGCCGGAGCCGGGGCGAAAACCCCGCGAGCAGCCCCTCCCCGGCGACGAGGGTGACCTCCGCCAGCGGCGAGAGGGCGCGCGCGGCGCAGGCCACCTCGAGGCCGGCCGGCCCGCCGCCCGCGACCGCGACCGCCGTCCGCCCCGCCGCCAGGCGCGCGCTCAAGGCCTGTCGCGCCGCGAGCAGGTTCTCGATCGGCTTCACGGGGAAGAGCGCGGCGTGGGGGGCGAGCCGCGGGTCGACGGGAACGAGGCTGCCGACGTTGAAGGAAGCGGCGTCGTAGGGGAGAGCGCCGCCGGAGGCCAGCACGATCCTCCGCGCGGCGGGGTCGACGGCCACGGCGCGGTCTTCGCGGAACTCCGCCCCGCGGGCGAGGGCCAGGGCCCGCACCGCGACACGCGCCTCCTCGGGGCGGTAGGTGCCGGCGAGCAGGCCCGGCCCCATGCCCGAGTAGTAGTGCACGGCCGCCGGGCCGACGACCGTGACCCGCACCCCGCGGGAGGTGAACTCCTCGAGCCGCCGGAGCACGGTGAGGTGGGCGTGCCCGGCGCCCACGAGCACGAGCCGGCCGCGCACGGCTTGCCCCCCCTCGCCTGCGGGTGCCCTCAGGCGCCCGGCCCGGCGGCCATCAGGGCCTCGATCTCCTCGACCTCCCGCGGGATCCCCGCGGTGAGATCGACCGGCCCCTCCGGGGTGATCCAGATGTCGTTTTCGATCCGCACGCCGATCGCTTCCTCCCGCAGGTAGAGCCCCGGCTCGCAGGTGAGGACCATGCCGGCCTGGAAGGGGTCCTCGGGGTCGACGGCGTCGTGGACGTCGAGGCCGAGCCCGTGCGCGATGCCGTGGGGAAACCAGGTCTTGTAGAGGGGGCGCTCGGCGGGCTGATCGCGCAGCTCCGCGCGCGAGATGACCCCCAGCCCGACGAGCTCCTCCTCCACGAGACGGCGGACCTCCTCGTGGTAGGCGGCCCAGGGGGTGCCCGGCCGCATCAGGGCGATCGCCGCCTTCTGCACCCGCAGCACGGCCTCGTAGACTTGGCGCTGCCGCGGGCTGAAGCGGCCGCTCACGGGCACCGTGCGCGAGAGGTCGCCCGCGTAGTGCGCGTACTCGGCGCCGAAGTCGAGCAGCACGAGCTCCCCCGCGCGGCAGCAGCGGTCGTTGTGCACGTAATGGAGGACGCAGGCGTTCTCGCCCGAGGCGACGATCGGCTCGAAGGCGGGGCCCCGCGAGCGCCGGCGCAGGAACTCGTGGACGATCTCGGCCTCGATCTCGAACTCCCAGACGCCGGGGCGGATGAAGCCGAGCAGCCGGCGGAAGGCGGCGCCGGTGATCTCCGCCGCCTGCCGGATGAGCTCGATTTCGATCGGGGATTTCACCGCCCGCAGGCGCCTGAGCAGCGGGGCGAGCCGCTCGTAGCGGTGCAGCGGAAACCGGCGGAGGCAGCGGCGGGCAAAGCGCGCATCGCGCGTTTCGATCTCGCTTGCGGCGCGGGGGTGCTCGTTGGCGTTCAGGTAGATCCGCTCGGCCTCGAGCGCCAGGCGGCGGAAGGCGGCCTCGAACTCGAGGACCGAGCGCACCGTCGCCACGCCGGAGCGCCGGCGCGCCTCCTCGAAGGCGAGCGGGGCCCCCTCCCAGAGGGCCAGGCGCTCGTCGGCGGGCCGCACGAAGAGGATTTCGCGGTCCCCCGCCTCGCGCGCCTGGGGGAAGAGCAGCAGCACCGTCTCTTCCTGGTCGATGCCGCAGAGGTAGAAGAGATCGCTCTGCTGCCGGAAGGGGTGGACGCCGTCGCCGCTCGTGGGCATGCGGTCGTTGCCGTGCAGCACGGCGAGGGAGCGGGGCTCAAGCAGGGCGGCCAGCCGGTTTCGGTTGGCGGCGAAGAACGCGGGGTCGATGGGCGGGGTGCGCATCAGCAGGCTCCGTCCGGGGGCTGCGCCGCGGGGACCCGTTTGCCAACCGTTTCCGCGCGGCTTATGTTTGCCTTCGCCATGACCACCGAGGCCATCGTCATCCGGGGCGCCCGGCAGCACAACCTCAAGAACCTCGATCTCGATCTTCCCCTTAACCGGCTGATCGCCGTCACCGGGGTGAGCGGTTCGGGCAAGTCCTCTTTCGCCTTCGACACCCTCTACGCCGAGGGCCAGCGGCGCTACGTGGAGACCTTTTCGCCCTACGCGCGGCAGTTCCTGGACCGCATGGACCGGCCCCAGGCGGACCGCATCGAGGGGATCCCGCCCGCGATCGCCATCGACCAGAAGGAGCCGGTGCGCACCTCCCGCTCCACCGTGGGGACGATGACGGAAATCACCGACTCCGTCAAGCTCCTCTTCGCGCGGCGCGGAAGGCTGCACTGCCGCAGCTGCGGCCGCCCCGTCGAGCCCGAAACCCCCGAGCACCTCTGGCGCCGCCTGCGGGAGCTGCCCCCGGGGACGCCCGTGCTGCTCTCCTTTCCCTTCCCGGGCAACGGGGCGGGGGCGGCGGAGCTGCGCGAGGCGCTCGCCCCGAACGGCTTCGACCGCATCGTCCGCGAGGGCCGCGTCCTTCCGCTCGAGGAGCTGGGGCCGGGGGGGGGCGAAGCCGAAATCGACGTCCTCGCCGACCGCTTCGCCTTCCGGCCCGAGGAGCAAGCGCGCATCCTCGACTCGATCGACCTCGCCTTCCGCTTCGGCTCCGGCCGCCTCTCCCTGTGGCTCCCCGGCCGCCCCCCGGAGGCCTACAGCAACCGCCTGGAGTGCGCCGCCTGCGGCATCGCCTATCCCGCGCCCCAGCCCAACCTCTTTTCCTTCAACAGCCCGCTCGGCGCCTGCCCGACCTGCCGCGGCTTCGGCCGGACGATCGGGATCGATCTCGACCTCATCGTGCCCGACCCGCAGCGCTCGCTCGCGCAGGGGGCGATCCGGCCTTTCGGCGGCCGGCGCGAGGGGAAACCCGAGTACGCCGACCTCGAGCGCTTCTGCCGGCGCGAGGGGATCCCCCTCGAGGCGCCCTTCTCCTCCCTGAGCCCGGCCCACCGCCGCGCCATCGTGGAGGGGACGCCCGACTACTACGGCATCCGCGGCTACTTCCAGTGGCTGGAGAGCCGCGCCTACAAGATGCACGTCCGGGTGCTGCTTTCGCGCTACCGCGCCTACGATCTCTGCCCGGATTGCGGCGGCGCCCGCTTCCGCGGGGAAAGCCTGCTCTACCGCCTGGGCGGCCGGACGATCGCCGAGATCTACGGCCTGACGATCGACGAGGCCGCCTCCTTCTTCGGGGGGCTCGAGGTCCCCGCCGCCGACGAGGCCGCCCGCCGCATCCTCGCCGAGATCGAGCGGCGCCTTAACTACCTGCGCGAGGTGGGCCTCGGCTACCTGACCCTCGATCGCCCCTCGCGCACGCTCTCGGGCGGCGAGGTCCAGCGGGTCGCCCTCACCGCGGCCCTGGGGTCCTCGCTCGTCAACACGCTCTACGTGCTCGACGAGCCGAGCGTCGGGCTCCACCCGCGCGACGTCGGCCGCCTGGTCCGCATCCTGAAACGGCTGCGCGACCTGCCGAACACGGTGGTCGTCGTCGAGCACGACCCGCAGATCATCCGCGAAAGCGACTGGATCCTCGACCTCGGCCCGCGCGCCGGATCGCAGGGGGGGGAGATCCAGTATTTCGGGCCCGCCGCCGGGATTCCCGACACCCTCACCGGGGAATACCTGAAGGGCAAACGCCGCCTCCCGCTCCCGGCCGCGCGGCGCCCCCCGGCCTCCCGCTGGATCGTCGTGCGCGGGGCGGCCGAGCACAACCTGAAGGAGATCGACGTCCGCATCCCCGTCGGCCGGTTCACCTGCCTCACGGGGGTCTCGGGGTCCGGGAAATCGACGCTCGTCGAAGCCGTGCTCCACCCCGCCGTGCAGCGCGCCCTCGGCGAGCCGGCCGAACGGCCGGGCCGGCACCGCGGCCTCGAGGGGGTCGAGGCGATCGAGGCGGTGCGCCTGGTCGACCAGCGCCCCATCGGCCGCACCCCCCGCGCCAACGCCCTCACCTACACCCGCGCCTTCGACGGCGTGCGGCGCCTGCTCGCCGCGACCGAGGACGCCCGGCGCGCCGGGTTCGGGTCGGGCCACTTCTCCTTCAACGTGCCGGGCGGCCGCTGCGAGACCTGCCGCGGCGAAGGCTACGAAACGGTGGAGATGCAGTTCCTCTCCGATGTCCGCCTGCCCTGCCCGGACTGCGGCGGCCGGCGCTTCCGGCCCGAGGTGCTCGCCGTGCGCTTCCAGGGCCGCACGGTGGGCGAGATCCTCGAGATGACGGTCGATGAGGCCCTCGCGTTCTTCGCCGCCGAGCCCGCCGTCCGGGGCCCGCTCGCCCCCCTGGCCGCCGTCGGTTTGGGCTACCTGCGCCTCGGGCAGCCCCTGAGCACGCTCTCCGGCGGCGAGGCCCAGCGCCTCAAGCTCGCCCGCCACCTCCCGGGGGACGGCGAAGAGGCCCGGCCGACCCTCTTTCTCTTCGACGAGCCGACCACCGGCCTTCACGCCGAGGATGTCCGCCTGCTGCTGCTCTGCCTGCAGCGGCTGGTCGACGCGGGGCACACCGTGCTCGTCGTCGAGCACCACGTGGGCGTCATCCGCGCCGCCGACTGGGTGATCGACCTCGGCCCCGAGGGCGGCGAGGCCGGCGGCCGCATCGTGGCCGAGGGGCCGCCCGAGGCGATCGCCGCCGCGCCGGAGTCCCGCACGGGGGCCTTCCTGCGCGGGGAGGACGCCCCCCCCGCGGCCGCGGCCGTCGCCGAGGGGGCCGCCCCCTGGGGCCGCACGCCCGCGCCGCCGGCGATCGAGCTCCGCGGGGTCCGCGAGCACAACCTGAAGAACCTGAACCTCGCGCTGCCCCACCGCCGCCTGATCGCCCTCACCGGGGTTTCGGGCTCGGGCAAATCGACGCTCGCCTTCGACGTCCTCTTCGCCGAGGGGCAGCGGCGCTACCTCGAAAGCCTCACCCCCTACGTCCGCCAGTTCATGAAGATCCTGGAGCGGCCCGACCTCGACCTCGCCGAGGGGCTGTCGCCGACGGTGGCGATCGAGCAGCGGATCAGCCATTCCGGCCGGCGCTCCACGGTGGCGACCCTGACCGAGATCTACCATTTCCTGCGCCTGCTCTACGCCCGGCTGGGCACCCCCCATTGCCCGCAGTGCGACCGCCCCCTGGAACCCCGGACGGTGGAGTCGATCGTGGCCCGCATCCGGCGCCGCTTCGGGCGCCGGCCGGCCCGGCTCCTCGCCCTCAAGGTGGCCGGCCGCAAGGGGTTCCACCGCGAGCTCCTCGAGCGCGCCCGGCGCCGCGGCTTCGCGGAGGCCCGGATCGACGGCCGCTGGACGCCCCTTGCGCCGGGCCTGGCGCTCGACCGCTACCGGGAGCACACGATCGAGCTCCTGGCCGCGCGGCTGCCCGCGCCCAACCTGCCGGCCGCCGTGCGGCGCGCCCTCGAGGAAGGCTCCGGCCACATCGCCGTGGTGGACGAGGCCGGCGCGGAGGAATCCTTCAGCCTCCACGGCGTCTGCCCGCGCTGCGGCATCGCCGTCGAACCCCCCGACCCGCGGCTGTTTTCCTTCAACAGCCCCCGCGGGGCCTGCCCCGCCTGCCAGGGTCTCGGCGTGATCGCCCCGGAGGAGGGGGGCGGGGAGGCGGCGGCCCCCTGTCCGGCCTGCGGCGGAAGCCGCCTCAAACCGCAGGCGCTCGCCGTGCGCCTCGGGGGGCGCTCGATCGGGGACTGGGTGCGGATGCCGGCCGCGGCGATGCGGCGCGCGCTCGGCGGGCTCACCTTCCCGGCCCGCAGCCGGCCGATCGCCGCGCCCCTGCTCGCCGAGATCGACGGCCGCCTCGAGCTCCTCGAGCGCCTGGGGTTGGGCTACCTCGCCCTCGGCCGCAGCGGTGAGACGCTCTCGGGCGGGGAGGCCCAGCGCGTGCGGCTTGCCGCCCAGCTCGGCTCCAATCTCGCGGGGGTGACCTACATCCTCGACGAGCCGACGATCGGGCTGCACCCGCGCGACGGCGCGCGCCTCGTCGGCGCCCTGCGCGCCCTGCGCGACCGCGGCAACACGGTCATCGTGGTCGAGCACGACGAGGAGACCATCCGCGCCGCCGACCTGATCGTGGACTTGGGGCCCGGGGCCGGCGCCGCGGGCGGGCGGGTCGTCGCCCGGGGGGGGCTCGAGGAGCTGCGCCGCTGCCCCGAATCGCAAACCGGCGCCTGGGTCGCCTCCGGCGGCCGCCGGATCACCTCGCGGCTTCGCCCCTGGCGGGACCGCCCGGCGGTGCGCGTCCTGGGCGCCGCGGCGAACAACCTCCGGGGAATCGACGCCGCCTTCCCCCTGGGGACGCTGATCGCGGTCACCGGCGTGTCCGGGTCGGGGAAGTCCTCGCTCCTCAAAGAGACCCTCTTCCGGGGTCTGCGCAACCGACTGCTGCGGCGCCGCGACCCGGCCGTCCCCTGCCGCGGCATCGAGGGCGGGGAGACGCTGCGCCGCGTGCTCGAGGTGGACCACAGCCCGATCGGCCGCACCCCGCGTTCGGTCCCGGCGACCTACATCGGCGTCTTCGACGAGATCCGCCGCCTCTTCGCCGCCACACCCGCGGCCCGCGCCCGCGGCTGGCGCGCCGCCCGCTTCTCCTTCAACGTCGCCGGCGGCCGCTGCGAAGCCTGCCAGGGCCAGGGCCGGCCGCGGGTCGAGATGAGCTTCCTGCCCGACGTCTACGTCCCCTGCGAGGTCTGCGGCGGAAGCCGCTTCCGCGCCGAGACCCTGGAGGTCCGCTACCGGGGCAAGACGATCGCCGAGGTGCTGGAGATGACCTTCGCCGAGGCCCTGGCGCTCTTCGAGGCCGTTCCCGCCGTCTCCCGGCCGCTCCGCTTCGTCTGCGACGTGGGGCTCGACTACCTGCGCCTCGGCCAGCCCAGCCCCACCCTCTCCGGCGGGGAGGCGCAGCGGATCAAGCTCGCCGAGCAGCTCGCGCGGCCGCCCGACGGGCCCTGCTTCTACGTCCTCGACGAGCCCACGACGGGGCTGCATCTTGCCGACGTGCGCCGCCTGCTCGACGTGCTCCAGGCGCTCGTCGAGCTCGGCCACACGGTCGCGGTGATCGAGCACCACCTCGCCGTCGTCGCCGAGGCCGACCTGGTGATCGACCTCGGGCCCGAGGGCGGCGAGGCCGGCGGCCGGATCGTCGCCGTCGGCTCGCCCCGTGAGCTGCTCGCGAAGGCCGCGGTCTCGCACACCGCCCGCAGCCTGAAGCGCTGGCTCGCGGGGGAGGACCCCGGCGCCGCCGCCCGCGCCGGCGGGGTTGCCCGGGCCGGGGGATTCGGATAGACTTTGCCGCGGCGGGTTTCCCCCGGATCCCCGCCCGCCCGGAAGGCTCCGTTCCATGCCCCGACGTCTCGAGCTCAAGCCCGCCGAGCTGCGCCGCGTCTGCCCGCCCGCCCGGTTTTCCTTCGAGGACACCGCGGAGCTCCCCTCCCTCGACCGCGTCATCGGCCAGGAGCGGGCCGTGCAGGCGATCGAGTTCGGCCTCACGGTCCGCGGCGAGGGCTACCACGTCTTCGTCAGCGGCCCCGAGGGCACGGGCCGCCACACGATCGTGCGCGACCTCGTGCAGCGCTTCGCGCGCACCCGGCCCGCGCCCGACGACTGGTGCCTGGTCCACAACTTCGAGGACGAGTTCCGGCCGCGCGCCGTGGCGCTGCCGGCGGGCCGCGGCCCGGCCTTCGCCAAAACCATCCACCGCCTGGTCGAGGACCTGAAGCGGGAGATCCCCGCCGCCTTCGAGGCCGAGGACCACCGCAAGCGCATCGAGGCCCTCAAGGCCCGGCACGCGGCCCGCCGGCAGGCGGTCTTTCAGAAAATCGAGCGCCGCGCCGCCGAGTGGGGGCTGCGCATCGACTCGGAGAACCGCGAGTTCCCGATCGTCCCGCTGCTCGAGGGTCGGCCGCTTTCCCCGGAGGAGATCCCGGGGCTGCCGGAGGAGACCCGCGCGGAGATCGACGGCCGCGTGCGGCGCATGCAGGCCGAGCTGGAAAAGGCCGGCCGCCTGCTGGAGGCCTCGAACCGCCGGCTGCGGGCGGGAATCGAGCGGCTGATGAACCAGGCGGTCTCCCAGCTCCTGCGCCGGCGGCTCGCCCCGCTGCGCCGGCAGTACGCCGGCCGCAGGGCCGTCCTCGACCACCTGGCGGCGCTCCAGGCGGACATCGTCGAAAACTTCCACCGCTTCGTCCCCGCCGAGCGCAGGGAGGAGGACGCCGAGGAGCCCTCCGCCGCGGGCCGCACGCCGCTGCTTCCCTACCGGGTCAACGTGCTCGTCCACCGCCCCGCCTTGCGGGGCGCGCCCGTCGTCTACGAGGGCCACCCGACCTACGTCAACCTCTTTGGCCGGATCGAAAAGCGCCTGAGCGCGGCCGGGCCGAGCGCGGATTTCACCCGCGTGCTCGCCGGCTCGCTGTTGCGGGCGAACGGCGGCTACCTGATCGTCGAGATCGAGCCGCTTCTCGCCGCGCCGGCGGCCTGGGAGGCGCTCAAGCGCGCCCTCCTGGAACGCAAGGCCGACATCGAGGACCCCTCCGAGGACTCTTCGCCCGCGGTCACCCCGCTGCGGCCCGAGCCGATCCCCCTGGAGGTCAAGGTCATCCTGCTCGGCACCTACGAGACCTTCGCCTTCCTGCAGAACTTCGACCCGCGCTTCAACAAGATCTTCCGCGTCCGCGCCGACTTCGACGAGGAGGTCGAGCGCACCGCCGAGACGGAGCAGCTCTACGCCCGGTTCATCGCGCGCGTCTGCCGCGAGGAGAAGCTTTTGCCCTTCGACCGGCGGGCGGCGGCGGCCGTGGTCGAGTTCGGCCAGAAGCTCGCCGAACACCAGCACAAGCTCTCGCTCCGCTTCGGCGTGCTGCTCGGGGTGCTCCAGGAGGCCGACCACTGGGCCCGCGCCCAGCGCGCCCGCCGTGTCTCCGACCGCCACGTCTTCCGCGCCTTCCGCGAGCACCGCTTCCGCTACAGCCTCTACGAGCAGAAGGTCCTCGAGTCGTTCCGCGACGGGGTGATCCGCATCGAGGTGAGCGGCGAGCGGGTGGGCCAGATCAACGGCCTGGCCGTCTACCAGATCGGCGAATACGCCTTCGGCCGGCCGGTGCGCATCACGGCGGAGGCCTTCCTGGGCAAGGCCGGGGTGATCAACATCGAGCGCGAGGTCGAGCTGAGCGGCCGCACCCACGACAAGGGGGTGCTCATCCTCTCGGGCTTCCTGGGCGGCCGCTTCGCCCGCAGCCACCCGCTCAACCTCTCGATCAGCCTCACCTTCGAGCAGCACTACAGCGAAGTCGACGGCGACAGCGCCTCGGCGGCGGAGCTCTTCGCGATCCTTTCCTGCCTCGCGGGCGTCCCCCTGCGGCAGGGGATCGCCGTCACCGGCTCGGTGGACCAGAAGGGCGAGATCCAGGCGATCGGCGGCGTGAACCAGAAAATCGAGGGGTTCTTCGACGTCTGCCGCGACAAGGGCCTGGACGGCGGCCAGGGGGTGATCCTGCCCGCGGCGAACGTGCGCCACCTGATGCTCCGGCGCGACGTCGTCGAGGCCGTGCGCCGCAAGCGCTTCCACGTTTGGGCGATCCGCACCGTGGAGGAGGGGATCGAGCTGCTGACCGGCGTGCGGGCGGGGCGGGCGGACCGGCGCGGGCGCTATCCCGCGGGGAGCCTCTTTGCGGAGATCGAGCGCCGCCTCAAGCGCTTCGCCGAGCGCGGCCGTCGCTTCGCCGCCGGGGAGGGCGGGGAGGAGGCCTGAGGCGCTAGCGGCCCGCGCCGCGGCCCAGGGCGTTGTTCACGGCGATCCCGGCCTGGTCGGCGACGGCGAGGGCGAACTGGATGTCGTGCTCCGAGAAGTAGCGCACCTCGGCCGAGAGCAGCCGGAGGATGCCCAGCGTCTCCTCGCCCGCGGCGATCGGGACGGCGAGAATGCCGCGGATCCCCTCCCGGGCGGCCTCCTCGTGGTAGCGCGTGTGCACGTCGGCCGTCGCGTCCGGGATGACGACGGGCTCCCCCTGGAGCAGGTAGTGGGTGGCCGGCTCGTCGTCGAGGCCGCCGCGTTCCAGGTAGGCCCGGCTCAGGCCGTGGGCCGCCTTGAGGTCGAGGCGGCCCTCGCGCGGGTCGAAGAGGCGGATCGTGCAGGCCTTGAGCCCCATCACCTCGGGCAGCCGGCGGACGATCCGCTGGACGATCTCCTCGAGCCGCTCCGCGGAGTGGATCGCGCGGGCGATCTCGCCGACGGCCTTGAAGTAGCCGAGCTGCCGCTCGAGCTCGGTGAAGGCGCGGGCGTTCTCGATGGCGACCCCGCATTGCCCGGCGAGCCCGCCGGCGAACTCGAGCTCCTCGTCCGTGAAGCGGCGCGGGGTTCGGCTGAGGAGCCGCAGCACCCCGGCGGCCTTCCCGCGGATGGGGATCGGGGCCGCAATCAGGCTGCGGACGCCCTCGGCCCGGGCCGCCTCGTGGTAGGCGATGCGCGGGTCGGAGGTCGCGTCCTCGACCGCGATGGGCCGCCCCTCGAGCGCCTCCAGCACGCTCGGCTCGCGGTCGACCGGCCCGCGGCGCAGGTATTCCTCGCTCAGCCCGTGGGCGGCGCGCAGGACGAGACGGCCGCTCCCGGGGTCGATCAGCCGCAGGGTCGCGGCATCGACCCCGAAGACGGCCGGGACGCGCTCCACGATGAGCCGGAAGAGGCGGTCGAGGTCGAGGGTGGAGGTGAGGGCCTGCGTCACATCCAGGAGAAGACGAAGGTAGGAGTCACCGCGTTCCATCGAAGGCCTCCGCAATCGAAGTCGCCGCGCCCGGCCGGGGCGGCGGGGCCTTCCCGGCCGGGGCGGGGCTTTCCCGACGATACCGAAGTGCAGGCGAAATGCCAAACGGTTCTTCCGCCCTGGCTGCAGCCGACCCCTCAAGGCTTGCTCTGTGCGCCCGCGGCGTGCTTCATCGACCCCCGGCGGCCGGTCGCCCGGGCGGTGGTGACCCACGCCCACGCCGACCACGCGCGCCCCGGCTGCGGCTCCTACCTCGCCACCCCGGAGACGGCCCGGCTTCTTCGCCTGCGGCTGGGCGCGGCGATCGCCGTGCAGGAGCTTCCCTACGGCGAGATCCTGGACCTCGGCGGGGTGCGCCTGTCGCTTCACCCCTCGGGCCACATCCGCGGCGCGGCCCAGGTGCGCTTGGAGCACCGGGGCGAGGTCTGGGTGGTCACCGGGGACGTGAAGACCGCCCCCGACCCCACCTGCCTTCCCTACGAGCCCGTGCGCGGCCACGGCCTCGTCCTCGAGTCGACCTTCGGCCTGCCCGTCTTCCGCTGGCCCGAGCCCGCGGCGGTGGTCGCCGAACTCCTCGACTGGTGGCGGGGGAACGCGGCCGAGGGGCGGACGAGCCTGCTCTTCGCCTACGCCCTGGGCAAGGCCCAGCGGATCCTCGCCGCGCTCCCCGCGGGGGCGGGGCCCATCTTCCTCCACCCCGCCCTCGAGGCCCCGACGGCGGCCTACCGCGCGGAGGGCGTGCGCCTGGCCCCGGCCCGGCGCCTCGCCGCGGCCGGCGCGCGGGGCGACCTCGCGTCCGCCTTGGTCCTCGCCCCCCCGTCCGCGGCCGCCGCACCCGGGCCGGGGCGAAGCCCGGCCGCGCGGGCCTTCGCCTCGGGGTGGATGCAGCTGCGCGGGATGCGCCGGCGCCGGGCGCTCGACCGGGGCTTTGTGCTCTCGGACCACGCCGACTGGCCCGGGCTGCTCGCGGTGGTCCGGCAAAGCGGCGCGGAGCGCGTGCTCCTCGTCCACGGCAGCGCCCCGGAGCTTGCGCGCTTCCTTCAGGAGCTGGGCCTGCGGGCCGAAGCCGCGCCGCAGGAGGCGGCGGGCGAAGAGGACGAGGTGTGGCCGTGAAGCGCTTCGCCAGCCTCGTCGCCGCGCTCGACCGCTGCCGGCGCACCCGCGAGCAGGTCGCGGCGCTCGCGGACTACTTCCGCGACGCCCCGCCGGAGGAGGCGGCCTGGGCGGCGTGCCTGCTTTTGGGGCGCAGGCCGCGGCCGGCCGTGCCGACCTCCCGCCTGCGGCGTTTCGCCGCCGCCGCGGCCGGAATCCCGGAGTGGCTTTTTGCGGCCTGCTACGAGCGGGTGGGGGATCTCGCCGAGACGATCACCCTGCTGTTGCCCGAGGGTCGGGGCCTCGAGGGGGTGCCCCTGCACGCCTGGCTCGAAGAACGCCTGCCCGCGCTGCGCGGGCTCGAGGAGGAGGCCCAGCGCGAATGCGTCCTCGAGGCCTGGCGCGGCCTCGACCGCACGGCGCGGCTAGTGTGGATCAAGTTCGTGACCGGCGGGTTCCGGGTCGGGGTCGCGCAGGGCAAGCTGGTCCGGGCCCTCGCCCGGGTTTCGGGGCTGGAGGAGGCTCGGCTCGCCTCCCGCCTTGCGGGCGGCCTCCACCCCACGGATGCCGCCTGGCGGCGGCTTTTGCAGCCAGGGGGGGACGAGCACGACGACCCCGGCCGGCCCCTGCCCTTCTGCCTCGCGCACCCCCTGGATCGCCCCCTCGAGGCCCTGGGCGACCCGGACCGGTGGCGGGTCGAGTGGAAATGGGACGGGGTCCGCGCCCAGATCGTCCGCCGCGGGGCGGAGGCCCTCCTCTGGTCGCGCGGCGGGGAGGTCCTCAACGCCGCCTTCCCGGAGATCGCCGCGGCGGCGATGCGGCTTCCCGGGGGCACCGTGCTCGACGGCGAACTCCTCGCCTTCCGCGCGGGCCGGCCGCTCGGCTTCGAGCGGCTGCAGCGCCGCCTGGGGCGCCGCGACCCCGGCCCGCGGCTGCTGGCCGAGATCCCCGCCGTATGGATGGGCTACGACCTCCTCGCGCGCGACGGCACGGACCTCCGGGACCACCCGCTCGATGCGCGCCGCGCGGGGCTCGAGGAGCTGCTGCAGGCGGCGGGCGACCCCCGCCTCGCCCTCTCCCCGCTTCTCGCCGTCGCCGGCTGGGGCGAGCTGCGCCGTCTGCGCGACGAAGCCCGCCGCCGCGGCGCCGAGGGGCTGCTGCTCAAGCGCCGGGATGCCCCCTACGCCATGGGCAGGCGCCGCGGAATCTGGTACAAGTGGAAGGCGGACCCCTTCCGGGTCGACGCCGTCCTCACCTACGCCCGGCGGGGGCACGGCCTGCGCGCCGGGTTGTTCACGGACTACACCTTCTCGGTGTGGGACGGGGGAGAGCTCGTCCCTTTCGCCCGCGCCTACTCGGGCCTCGACGCGGCGGAGATCCGCTCCGTGGACCGCTTCGTCCGCCGCAATGCGCGCGAGCGCTTCGGGCCGGTGCGCGCGGTGCGCCCGGAGCTCGTCTGCGAGATCGCCTTCGAGGACATCCGGCGCTCGGCGCGGCACAAGTCCGGGGTGGCGGTGCGCTTTCCGCGCATCGTGCGCCTGCGGCCCGACAAGAAAGCCGCGGAGGCCGACACCGTCGCCGCCCTGCGGGCCCTGCTTAAGGAGAAAGAGACCGCGCCATGGAACGAACCGCCGTCCGCGACCTCCTGAACCGCGAAGCGCCGCTCGATGCCGTGCGCGCCTGCGGCTGGGTGCGCACCCGCCGCGACGCCAAGGGGCTCTCTTTTCTCGAAGTGAACGACGGCTCCTGCCTGCGGAACCTGCAGGTGATCCTCGAGGGGCCGCTCGCCGCGGAGCCCCTCCTTAGGCGCCTGACGACCGGCAGCGCCGTCGCCGTCGAGGGCGCCCTCGTCGCCTCGCCGGCCGCCGGGCAGCGCTGGGAGCTGCGCGCCCGCCGCCTCGAGATCCTCGGCGAGGCCGACCCCGAAACCTATCCCCTGCAGAAGAAGCGCCACAGCGACGAGTTCCTGCGCGGGATCGCCCACCTGCGGCCGCGCACCAACAAGTACGGCGCCCTCTTCCGCATCCGCTCCGAGGCCGCCTTCGCCGTGCACCGGTTTTTCCGCGAGCGCGGCTTTTTTCACCTGCACAGCCCCATCCTCACCGGCTCGGACTGCGAGGGGGCGGGCGAGCTCTTCCGCGTCACCACGCTCCGCGAGCCGCCCCCGGCCGGAGGCGGCGGCGAAAACCCGTTCGCGGCGGATTTCTTCGGGCGCGAGGCCCACCTCACCGTCTCCGGCCAGCTCGAGGCCGAGCTCTTCGCCTGCGCCCTGGGCCGGGTCTACACCTTCGGGCCGACCTTCCGCGCCGAAAACTCGAACACCCCGCGCCATGCCGCGGAGTTCTGGATGATCGAGCCCGAGATGGCCTTCGCCGATCTCGAGGAGGACATGGCGCTCGCCGAGGCGCTCGTGAAGGATCTCGTGCGCCACCTGCGCGCGCACTGCGCGGAGGACCTCGAGCTCTTCGCCCGCTGGGTGGACCCGGAACTCCCGGCCCGGCTCGATCTCCTCGTCGAGCGGCCCTACGAGCGCATCCCCTACGCCGAGGCCGTACGCATCCTGCAGGCCTCCGGCGAGCGCTTCGAATACCCGGTGCGGGAGGGGGGCGACCTCCAGACCGAGCACGAACGCTATCTCTGCGAGCGGCACGTGGGCCGCCCGGTCTTCGTCACCGACTACCCCAAGGAGATCAAGGCCTTCTACATGCGCGTGAACGACGACGGCCGCACCGTGGCGGCGATGGATCTTCTGGTGCCGCGGGTGGGCGAGCTCGTGGGCGGCAGCCAGCGCGAGGAGCGCCTCGAGGTCCTCGAGCGGCGCATGGGGGAGGCGGGGCTGCCGCGCGACCGCTACTGGTGGTACCTCGACATCCGCCGCTTCGGGACCGTCCCGCACGCCGGCTTCGGGCTCGGCTTCGAGCGCTTCCTCATGCTGGCGACGGGCGCGGCGAACATCCGCGACGTCATCCCCTTTCCGCGCACCCCGCACAACCTGGAGTTCTGATGGGCGACCGCGAGGCGGCGACCGGGGCCGGCCCGGGCGGTGAGGAACGCGGCGACCGGCTGGTGAGCTTTCTTTTGGCGGGCGGGAGCGTGCGCGGCGCCGTGGTGCACGGCTCGCGCCTGGTCGCGGAGATGCGCCGCCGGCACGAGCTCGGGATCCTCGAAACCGTGGTCCTGGGCCGCGCCTTCCTCGGCATCGCGCTCATGTCCTCCGGCCTCAAGGGGCAGGACCGCCTGGCGCTGCAGATCGCCTGCAGCGGCCCGATCGGGGGGTTGAGCGTCGAGGCCAATGCGGCGGGCGAGATCCGCGGCTTTCTCGAGCGCGTGCCGATCCCGCTCGACGAGCCGGTCGAGGACCTCGACCTGCGGCGCTTCTTCGGCGCGGGACTGCTCTCGGTCACGCGCGTGATCGAGGGGGCACGGCGGCCCTTCACCGGCCGGGTCGACCTGCGTTTCGGCAACCTCGCGCTGGACCTCGCGCACTATTTCCTCGTCTCCGAGCAGATCCCCACGGCCTTCAACCTCAGCCTCCCCCTGGACCGCGGCGGGGAGGTGACCGGGGCGGGCGGCCTCATGCTGCAGGCGATGCCCGAGGCCGAGGAGCGCACCCTGGCCGAGCTGGAGGGGATCGTCGCGGCGCTCCCCTCGCTCGGGGAGCGCTTCGCGCGGGGGGAGACGCCCGAGGCGGTCGTCGCGGAGACCTTCGCCGCGTGGTCCCCCGCCCTGCTCGCCTCACGGCCGGTCGCCTTCCGCTGCCCCTGCCACCGGGCGCGCATCGCCTCGCTGCTGCACCTGCTGCCGATCCAGGATCTCAAGGAGATGCGCGACGGCGGGCCGTTTCCGATCGAGATCCGCTGCCGGAACTGCGGCGCGCGCTACCCTTTCTCCCGGGAGGAGATCGCCCGCATCTACGGCAGCCGCCACCCCGACAATTGAAGGCGGCCGGCCCCGCGCAGGGCCGGCCGGGAGGTCAGCCGGAAGGCTTCGCGGAGGATTTCTGCTTGAGCCCCTGCACCATGCGGTCGACCGTCATCCCGCCCGGCACCGCGGCGAGGGGGTTGATGGCGAGCAGCTCTTCCCAGGCGCGGATCGCCCCGGCCTCGTCGCGGAGATCGTGCAGGAGGACGATCCCCTTGTTGAGCCGCGAGATCTCGTGCCGCGGATCGATCGCCATCGCCCGATCGAAGCAGCGCACGGCCTCCTCGGGGTTTCCGTCCTTGCGGTACATGACCCCCAGGTCGGTCCAGACGTCGGCGTTGTTTGGGTTGAGCGCAAGCGCCCGGCGGTAGGCTTCGATCGCCTTGCGCGGCTGGTCGGTGTCGAAGTAGAGGTTGCCGAGCTCGACCCAGGCCGCAACGTCGGAGGGGGTCTGCGCCGTTTGCGCCTCCAGCTCCCGGATCCGCTCGGCCATGGCCGGGGCCGAGGGGACGCCGGCCGGGGGCCGGGGGACGCCGCCCTCGTCCCCGGAGCGCCAGACCCCGAAGAACACGCCGCCGAAGAAACCCACGGCGAGGGCGACAAGCGCGGTCAAGAGCAGCGTCTCCCGCCGCACGAGCTTCGCATCCCCCGGGGCCGGGCCGCGGCCCTGCGGGGCGGGAGGGGTCGGGTCGATTTTCTTCTTGCCCATGGTCTTCTCCGTCGCAGGGCTCAGCGCGCCGCGGTGCGGGCCTCGATTCCCTGCGCGGCAAGCTCCCGCCGCTGGGTTTCGGCCGCAGCCGGGTCGGCGAACGCCCCGACGAAAAGGCGCACGACGTAGCCTTCCTCCTCAAGGAGGTAAGGATCCCAGCCGCGGGATGCAAGGCGCTCCCGCAGGGCGACGGCCTCCTTGGGCGAGGAGAACTCGCCCACGAGGTTCCCAAACGGCGTTTTCAGGGGGACCGCCCCGTCGATGCCCAGCTCGCGGCGCGCCGCGAGCGCCTCGGGCAGGCTGCGGTAGGCGCCGACGAGAAGCCGCCACCAGGTTCCCCTCTCCCCCAGGTCGACCCGGACGAGGTACGGCTCGAGGCCACGGCTCCGCAAGGCGCGCCGGGCGGCGAGGGCATTCTCCCGCGACCGCAGGCTTTCGACCAGGAGCGAAAAGGGGCGCGGCGCGGGCGGCGGACGCAGCCGTCCGGGGGCGGCCTCTACGACCGGCGGGGGGGCGGACGCTTCCGCCGCCGCCGCGGCGGCCGGCGCCGCCTCGGGTGCGGGCGGGGGCGAGGCGGGGGGGCCGGCCGGGGCCTGCGGCGGTGGGACGGCGACGGGGCGGTTTTCCGCCGCTTCGGCCGCGGCGGGCGGCGCCGGGGCCGAGGCGGCGGGGGCCTCGGGCATCCGGCCGCGCACCACCGCGTCCGTTTCCCGTTCCGGGGCGGCGGGCAGCGCCGCGGCGGGAAGGGGCGGCAGCGGCTTGGTCACCACCGCGCCCTTCCCGGCGGAGGCGGCGAGTGCGGCGCGCGGCCCGCTTCCGCCGGGTGCGGGATCCGGCATCCCGGCCCAGGTGAGAAGACTGGCGATGAGCAGCCCGGCGGCGAAGAGGATCCGGCGGCGGCGAACGGGTGTCATGGCGGATGCTCCCCCGGTTCGGAAGGCGCCCCCGCTGCGGCGGCGGGGGGCGGTCGGATGCCGCCACCCTCATAGCCGATCGAGCGCCGAAGGTAAAGCGGTCGGGCCGCGGGAAAGATCTGTCTTTGACTTCCGGGATGTGATACGTACGTTTCTTCGCGAGGATGAGCATGCGCCCTCTGGTTCTCTTCTCCGTCGCGGCCGGGATGGCCGCCGCCCTTGTCTTCGCCGTGCCGGCGGCGGCGTCGATGGAGGTCGAACATCGCCTCGAGATCGAGCTTGTGCCCGCGCGCCGGCTGTTGATCGGACGGGACGAGCTGACCGTGCACACCGACGGCCGCGAACGGCTCCTCTTCTTTCTCTCCGAGCGGGCCGTCGACCTGCAGGTGGAGGTCCGCGGCCGGCCCCGGGACGTCTCCTTCCGCGCCTCCTTCCTGGAGGTGCCGCTTGAGGCCGGGGAGCGGGGCGAACCCGTCGCCATCCGCATCGCCTGGGCCGCCCGCTTCGACGATCCCGTGCCGCTCGCCCCCGTCAACACCGACAACCCGGGCTTCGGCGTCTCGGCCTCGATCACCGAGGCCGGGGCGTTTCTCCTCCCCGGGTCCGGCTGGTACCCGGACCTGATCGAGGCCCGGGACCGATTCCCGCGCATCCGCGTCCAGGCGCCGCCGGGGATCCTCGCCGTGACCTCGGGGCGCTCGCTCGGACACCGCGAGGAGGGCGGGTTCAGCATCTCCTCCTGGTCGGCGGGCCCGGCCCCGCGCGGCCTCGCCCTGGCGGCGGGCCGCTGGCTGGTGCGCGAAAAACCGGTCGGCGAGACCGTCGCCGCCGTCTACTTCACCGCGGACCACCTGGATCTCGCCCCCGCCTACCTCGAGGCCGTCGCGGCCTATCTCGAGCTCTACACGGAGCTCTTCGGCCCCTACCCGTTCGAGAAGTTCGCCGTCGTGGAGAATTTCTTCCCCACGGGGTACGGCTTCCCCTCCTTCACGCTGCTCGGCGGCGCCATCCTGCGGCTGCCCTTCATCCTTGAACGAAGCCTCGCCCACGAGATCGCCCACTGCTGGTGGGGAAACGGCGTCCTCGTCGACTACGAGCGGGGCAACTGGTCCGAGGGGCTCACCACCTACGTCTCCGATTACCTGCTGCAGGCCCGACGCTCGGAGGAGGCGGCCCGCGAGGCCCGGCTGCAGAGCCTGCGCAACTACGCGACGCTCGTTCCGCCGGAGAAGGACTTCCCGCTCGCGCGCTTCACCCACCGCAGCGACCCGGTCTCCCGGGCCGTCGGCTACGACAAGGCGATGATGGTCTTCCACATGCTCCGCCGCCGCCTCGGCGAGGAGGCCTTCTGGGGCGCGCTGCGCGACCTCTACGCGGCGCGCCGCTTCGAGGTGACCGGCTGGGACCATCTGCGGCGGGCGTTCGAAACCCGCTCCGGCGAGGACCTCTCCGAGTTCTTCGACCAGTGGGTGAACCGCCGCGGGGCGCCCGAGATCGAGCTCCAGGGGGTTTTGCGCACCCGGGCCGGCGAGGGCGACTGGGTGGTGACGGGGCGGCTGGTGCAGGGCTCGCCGCCCTTCGCCGCGCCCTTCGAGATCGCGCTGGAAACGGCGCAGGGGGCGAGCCGCGAGCGCCTCGAGCTGCGCGGCCGGGAGGCGGCCTTCGCCGTGCGCCTCGCCGCGGAGCCGCGGCAGGTGACGGTCGACCCCGACGCCCACACCCTGAGAAGGCTCTCCCCGCAGGAGATCCCCCCCACGGTCAACTCCCTGCGGGGCGGCGGCTCCGGCGCGGTCGTCTTCTGCGGGCCCGCGCACTTCGCCGACCTCGCCGCCACGCTCGCGGAGGCGCTCGGGCTGCGCGACTGGCGCCAAGCCGCGGCGTGCCCCGGCGATCCCGCCGCCTGGCCGGAGCAGTCGGTGATCTTCCTCGGCCCCCCCGCCGACCCGCGCTGGCTCGCCCGCGCGCCCGCCGCGGCCGGACTCGCCGGCCGCCCGGCGGCGGCGGCGGAGCCCGAGGGGGAGATCGTGTTCGCGGTGTTCGCCCACCCGGCCGCGGACCACCGCGCGGTGGCGGTCTTCTCCGACCCCGCCTCGCCGTGGGCCCGCCGGGCGGCCGCCCTGATTCCGCACTACGGCCGCTACAGCCGCATCGTCTTCCGCGACGGCCGCGTCCGGGAGCGCGAAACCTGGGAGGCCGGAACCTCCAAGGGGGTCTACCGATGGATGTCTTCGGCGTCCGGACGGTCCGACTCCTGAGCGCCCTTGCGCTCCTGCTCGCCGCCGCCCCATGCGGGGCGGAGGACCCGGCGGTCTACGACGTGCAGGCCGGGCGCACGATCGGCCTTGCCGACATGGCCCGGCGCCTGCGGGAGACGCCGCTCGTGCTGGCGGGCGAGCTGCACGCGCAGCCGCCGATCCAGCGCGGCCAGCTCCGCGTCCTCGAGGCCCTGCACGCGGCGGGGGCCCGGCTCGCGGTCGGCCTCGAAATGTTCCGCCGCGACGGCCGCGAGGCCCTCGACCGATGGGTCGCGGGGGGGCTTGCGGAGCGGGAGTTCCGGGCGGTCTTCGCCGACCATTGGGGCACGGGCTGGGACGCCTACCGCCCCATCTTTCTCTGGGCGCGCGAGCACCGCGTGCCGCTCGTCGGGCTGAATGTGCCGCGGGAGATCACCCGCAAGGTGGCCCGGAGCGGCTTTGCGTCCCTGAGCGAGGAGGAACGCGGCCTGCTCGCCGGCGTCACCTGCGATCTCGACCCGGAATACCTGGACTACGTGCGCCGCGCCCACGGGGCCCACGGCCACGGCGGAGGCGACTTCCTCTTCTTCTGCGAGGCGCAGATGGTCTGGGACGCGGCGATGGCCGTGCACGCCCTCGATTTCCTCGCCGCGCACCCCGGAAGGACGATGGTCATCCTGACCGGCGTGGCCCACGCCCGCAAGGGGGCCGTGCCGCGGCAGATCGCGCGGCGAAGCCCGCTGCCCGCCGCGGTGATCCTCCCCGAAATCCCGGGGAGCCTCGACCCCGCCACGGTGCGCTTCGAGGACGCGGACTTCCTGCTGGTGGGCTTGAAATGAAATTCTGCAGCGCCTGCGGCCATCCCGTGCAACTTGCCGTCCCGCCGGGCGACGACCGCCCGCGGCACTTCTGCCCGGCCTGCGGGGCGGTGCACTACGAAAACCCGCGGGTCGTCGTGGGGGCGATCGCCGAGCGGGAAGACCGCATCCTGCTCTGCCGCCGCGCCATCGAACCCCGGCTGGGCCTCTGGACGCTCCCCGCGGGGTACCTGGAAAGCGGCGAGACGCTCGCCGCCGGGGCGGTGCGGGAGACCTGGGAAGAAGCCGGCGCGCGGATCGCCGAGCTCACCCCCTACCTCATGTTCAACATCGCCCACATCGGCCAGATCTACCTCCTCTTCCGCGCCCGCCTGCTGGAGGAGGATTTCGCCCCGGGCCGGGAGAGCCTCGAGGTGCGGCTGCTCAGCGAGGAGGAGATCCCCTGGGGGCGGATCGCCTTTCCGGTGATCGGCGAAACCCTGAAAACCTATTTCCGCGACCGCCGCCGGGGAGCGTTTCCGTTCGCCATCGGCGACATCCTGCCGGCGGCCGCCTGGGAGGCCGGCTGATGGGTTCGCCTCCCGGCCATCCCCCCCTCCCGCGGGGGCGGCGACGCCTGCTCCTCGGGCTGCTCGCCTGCCTTTGCCTGTGGGCCGCCTGCGACGGCGGGCCGCAGGCGCCCCCCGCCCCGCCCCCCGCGCCGGCCGAGGGCATTTCCTTTTTCGGCATCGGCCGAGAGTCGCGCTACACCCAGGCCGTGCGGCGGGAGCTTTCCCGCACCCTCGGCCGCGAGGCGATCGAGCGCCGCAGCCTGCTCGACCTCGAGATCTCCTTCGGCGGCTTCCTGAGAGACCACCTGCCGGAACTCGACCGCCTCCACCGGCGCCTGAACGACCCGCCCGACGAGCGCGTCGAGCACGAGGTGACTCGCCTCATGTACCGCTACGCGCGGCAGGCCGGGGCCCCCTTCGACGCGGTGGACCTGATCTTCGACGGCCCGACGGGCAAGCCGCTCCTCTTCCGCATGCGCTTCCGCCGCGACGAGGCCGGGACCGTCGCCGCGCTGCGGGAGCGCTACGGGCCGCCCGAGGTCCTGCCGTGGAAGACGGAAGGGGGGGAGTCCTGGCTGTGGCGCCGGGAGGGGGACCTGCTGGTCCTCTCCTTCGTCCCGGACCAGTTCGGCCAGCCGTCGCACCGGATCGACCTCTACTTCACCGCCAACCTCGAGGAAGCCGCGGCGCGGCGCGAGCGCACGCGGCGCGGCGGCGCGCCCTCCCCGCCGCCGTCCTTGTTTTGACCGAGGAGGAGCCGACCCATGTCCGCCGCAGCGCCCTCCGCATCCGGCCGCAGCCGACCGAGGCCCTTCGCCCGCCTGGCGGAGTGGCTTCTCGCCCTGCTCGAGCGCTTCGCCTTCTGGAAGCGCTATTCCGCGCGGCGCCTGGCCCGCATCCTCGCCGCCCACGAGCTCTGGTACGGCTCGCGCCAGCGGGAGGGGCGCCGCGCGATCCTGAGCGGCGCCCATCTGAAGGGGGCGATGCTCGAGGAGGCCGACCTGCGGCGCTCCGATCTCAGCCGGGCCCGCCTGCGCCAGGCGCGCCTCAACCTCGCCGACCTGCGCGAGGCCGACCTGACCGGGGCGCTCCTGCAGCGCGCCGAGCTGCGCGACGCCGACCTGCGCGAGGCGAACCTGAGCGAGGCCGACCTGAGCGAGGCCGACCTCACCCGCGCCAACCTCATCATGGCGAACCTCAGCCGCGCGACTCTCGCCCACGCGGTGGCGCGGGACGCCAACCTCTTCCGCACCTACTTCAAAGGGGCCGACCTCGCCGGCGGCGACCTGCGCGGGGCGGACCTGCGCGAGGCGAACCTCAGCCAGGCCGACCTGAGCCACGCCGACCTGAGCCACGCGAACCTCATCATGGCGAACCTCAGCCACGCCCGGCTGCAGACCGTGGACCTGAAACACGCGCACCTCTTCCGCGCCTACCTGCGGGGGGCCGATCTGCGCCGCGCCGATCTGCGCGGGGCCGATCTCGCCGGCGCCAACCTGCGCGAGGCGAACCTCAAAGACGCGCTCCTCACCCGCGAACAGCTGCAATCCGCCGTTCTGGACGAGCACACGGTGCTCCCGGACGGAACCCGCCCCACGGGGGGCTGACCCCCCGCCGGGCGCATGGTCCCATGACCCCAACCGCCTGAAAGGAGACGACATGAACCCGATCCCCCGCCGGGCCGCGGCCCTCGCCGCCGCCCTTCTCCTCCTCGCCTGCGCCGGGGAGAGCCCCGCGCCGCGCCCCCCGGAGCTTTCCCGCTTCGAGCAGAAGATCAGCTACCTCTTCGGCCGCGAAATCGGCCAGGGGCTGCGGGAGTCGCCCGTGCCCGTGGACCTCGAGGCCTTTCAGCAGGGACTGCGCGACGCCATGAGCCAGAGCGCCTCGCGCCTGGGCGCCGAGGAGGAGCAGCAGGTGCGGATCGCCTTCTCGGCGAAGATGCAGGAAGAGCAGTCCCGGCGCCTCACGGCCCTCGCCGAGAAGAACGCCAGGGAGGAAGCCGAGTTCCTTGAGCGGAACCGCTCCGCGCCGGGGGTCGTCACCACCGAAAGCGGCCTGCAGATCCAGGTCCTGCGGGAGGGCAGCGGCAACGAGCCCAAGGCGGGCGACCGGGTGCGCGTCCACTACCGCGGAAGCCTCCTCGACGGGACCGAGTTCGACAGCTCCTACGCGCGCGAGGAGCCGGCGGTCTTCGAGCTCGCCGGCGTCATCCCCGGCTGGTCCGAGGGGCTGCAGCGGATGAAGCCCGGGGGCAAGTACCGGCTGTGGATCCCCTCCCGGCTCGCCTACGGCGCGGAGGGGGCGGGCCGGGCGATCGGCCCGAACGCGCTGCTCGTCTTCGAGGTCGAGCCGATCGAGGTGCTGCACTAGCCGGGCCGGGCGCGGCGCTTGCCAAAGCCGGCAACAACGACTACTTTTCTGCACCTCGTCAAGGAAGGCCACAGGACCGCGCGACCGAAAGGAGGCCCCATGAAGGAGAAACGCAACCTGCACCTGAAGGTCCAGGAGCTCTGCGACTGCTACGCCACGGCCGATCCGCTGCGCGAGATGTCGGCGATCGACCGCGAGCCGGACCGCGAGGAAGCCGCGCTCAAGTGGCTGGCGTTGGCCGCCCTCCACGGCGTGAACCACAACGCCGAGTCGATCACCCTGCGCAAGACCCGGGACGGCGCCTTCCGCGTCTTCGCCGAATACCGCGTGAGCGAGCTGCCCGCCCCGGGCCGCGAGGTCGGGGAAAAGATCCTCGCCGCGGTGCGCGAGATCACCCACATCGAGGGCAAGAAGGGCAAAACCCCGCTCGCCCTGGGGATCCGCAACGACAGCCTCGAGCTGAAAATCCGGATCGAATCCAAGGACGGCGCGGAAAAGGTGAAGATCCATTTTCCCGGGTAAGCCCGCCGGGCCCCGGCACCCCAGCCGGGGCCCCCGGTCCCCCGGAGCGAACGGACCCCCCCCATGGCCGAACCGGCGAATAAGATCATCTACTCGATGATCCGGGTGAGCAAGTACTACGACAAGCGCCCGGTCCTCGAGGACATCTCCCTCTCCTATTTCTACGGCGCCAAGATCGGGGTGCTCGGCCTCAACGGCGCGGGCAAGAGCTCGCTGCTGCGCATCCTCGCCGGCGTGGACAAGGACTTCGTCGGCCAGACGGTGATCTCCCCCGGCCTGACCGTGGGTTTCCTGGAACAGGAGCCCCGGCTCGACGACACCAAGACGGTGCGCGAGGTCGTCGAGGAGGCCGTCCGGGACACCGTCGCCCTGCTCGCCGAGTTCGAGCGCGTCAACGAGACGCTCGCCCAGCCCCTCTCCGACGAGGAGATGGAGAAGACGCTCGCCCGCCAGAGCGCCATCCAGGAACGGCTCGACGCCCTCGACGCCTGGGACCTCGACGCCCGGCTGGAGATGGCCATGGACGCCCTGCGCTGCCCGCCGCCGGAGACGCCCGTGCGGCTCATCTCGGGCGGCGAGCGCCGCCGGGTCGCCCTGTGCCGGCTGTTGCTGCAGAAGCCCGACATCCTGCTCCTCGACGAACCCACCAACCACCTCGACGCCGAGACCGTGGCCTGGCTCGAGCAGCACCTGCGGCAGTACCCGGGGACGGTGATCGCGGTCACCCACGACCGCTACTTCCTCGACAACGTCGCCGGCTGGATCCTGGAGCTCGACCGCGGCCGCGGCATCCCCTGGAAGGGCAACTACTCCTCGTGGCTCGAGCAGAAGCAGGCCCGCCTGGAGCTCGAGGAGAAGGCCGAAAGCAAGCGCCGCAAGACGCTCGAGCGCGAGCTCGAGTGGATCCGCATGGCGCCCAAGGCGCGGCACGCCAAGTCCAAGGCGCGCATCACCGCCTACGAGCACCTGCTCTCCGAGGAGCCGGGCCGGCGCGCGGAGGATCTCGAGATCTACATCCCGCCGGGCCCCCGGCTGGGCAACCTCGTCGTCGAGGCGCGCGACGTGAGCAAGGCCTTCGGCGACCGCCTGCTCATGGAGGGGGTGAACTTCAGCCTGCCGCCGGGCGGCATCGTCGGCGTGATCGGCCCCAACGGCGCGGGCAAAACGACCCTCTTCCGCATGATCACCGGCCAGGAGACGCCCGACCGCGGCGAGATCCGCATCGGCGACACGGTGAAGCTCGCCTACGTGGACCAGAGCCGCGAGAGCCTCGACCCGGAAAAGACGGTCTGGGAGGCGATCGCCGACGGCCTGGACGTGATCGAGCTCGGCAAGGTCCAGGTCAAGTCCCGCGCCTACGCCGCGCGCTTCAACTTTTCCGGCTCCGACCAGCAGAAGAAGGTGGGGCAGCTCTCGGGGGGCGAGAGAAACCGCGTGCACCTGGCGCGCATGCTCAAGTCCGGGGCGAACGTCCTGCTGCTCGACGAGCCGACCAACGACCTCGACGTGAACACCCTGCGCGCCCTCGAGGAGGCGCTCGAGGCCTTTGCCGGCTGCGCCGTGGTGATCAGCCACGACCGCTGGTTCCTCGACCGCATCGCCACCCACATCCTCGCCTTCGAGGGGGAGAGCCGGGTCGTCTGGTTCGAGGGCAACTACTCGGAGTACGAGGCGGACCGCAAACGCAGGCTCGGCGCCGCGGCGGACCAGCCCCACCGCATCAAGTACCGGCAGCTCACCCGGTAGGGAGCCCCAGGCCGTAGGGCATGGCGGAGGCGATCTCGCCGAGCGTCCAGGGCGGGGACTGCGGGGTCACGAGCCCCGGCCAGGGCCAGCCGACGGGCGGGGGCAGCCGGAAGCGCAGGGACTCGCCGCGCGTGGGATGGAGGAGTTCGAGCTCCTGGGCGAAGAGGGCGATCGCCCCCGGCGGCGGGGAAGGCCGCGCCCCGTAGCGCACGTCGCCCACCACGGGACACCCCAGGCGCGCCAGCTGCATGCGGATCTGGTGCTTGCGGCCCGTCTCGAGGGTCACGGCGATCAGGCTTCGGCCGCCGCGCGAGGCGAGCACGCGGTAGGCGAGCCGGGCCTCCCGGGAAGGATGCCCCTCTCCCCCGCCGGCGGCGCGGCGGCCGGCGGCGGACGGGAGCGCGTCGACGAGCCGGCCGGAGGTGCGCTGCGGCCGGCCCTCGACCACGGCGAGATAGCTTTTTTTCAGGCTGCGGTTGCGGATCTGCTCGCTTACGCGTGCGGCCGCCTTCGAGGTGCGGGCGAAAATCATCACCCCGGCGACCGGCCGGTCGAGGCGGTGGACGAGGCCGAGAAAGGCGCGGCCCGGCTTCCCGTAGCGCTCCCGCACCCAGCCTTTGGCGAGATCGAGCAGGCTGGTTTCCCCGCCGCCGTCCCCCTGGGAGAGCAGCCCCGCCGGCTTGTAGAGCGCAAGCAGGTGGTTGTCCAGGTGCAGGACGGGCCAGCGGGGGTGATAGAACGAATCCATGACGAAACCCGGCGGTCCGGAACCCCTTTCCCCCCCCCGCCTCCTGGACGGCCGCGACCCGGGCCGCAGCGAGATGGAGGAGATCCTGCGCGGCTGCGGCATCGCCCTCGCCGCCCCGGCGCTCGATCTGCTTTGGGCCTACCACAGGCTGCTCCGGGAACACAACCCCGAACTGAACCTCACCCGGGTCCGCAACTTCCGCCGCATGGTCCTCAAGCTCTACGCCGACGCCCTCCTGCCGGCGGACCGGCTGGAGCTCCCCTCGCCGCTGCTCGACCTGGGGACCGGCGCGGGCATGCCCGGGATCCCGCTCAAGATCTACCGCCCGCGCCTCGAGGTGCTGCTCGCCGAGTCGCGCGGCCGGCGCGTCGCCTTCCTCGAGACGGCGATCGCGCGCCTCGGCCTGGAGGGCGTGCGCGTGGTCCCGGGCCGCCTGACCGCGGCCTTCGAAACGCCGGTCGCGGCGGTGATCACCCGCGCCGTGGAGCCCATCGCCGCGACCCTCGGCCGGGTCGCGGGCTGCCTGGTGCGCGGCGGGCTCGCCGTCTTCATGAAGGGCCCGCGCTGCGAGGCCGAGGTCGACACCGCCCGCCGGCGCTGCGCCGCGGAGTACGCCCTCGAGGCCGATCACGCCTACACGATCCCCGGCACCCCCTACGCGCGACGGCTCGTCGTCTTCCGGCGGCTGACCGCGCCCCTGCCGGAGCGCCGGGCGCGGGCGCTCTCCCGCAACCCCGCCCCCCCGATCGTGAGCCCCCAAAACCCCACGTTCAAGGACCTGAAGCGGCTGCTCACCGCCCGCGGCATCCGCAAGAGCGGCCGTGCGCTGGTCGCCGGCGAAAAGGCGGTCCGCGACGTGCTCGCCCGGCACCGCGCGGTCTGCCGCGCCTGGGTGGCAACGCCCGAGGAGGTTCCGCCCGCGGCCGCAGCCGAGCTGGACTGGATCCGGCTCGATCCCGCCTTGTTCGCCGAGCTCGACCGCTTCGGGACGCACCGGCCGCTGCTGCTGATCGAGGTCCCGCCGATCGCCCCCTGGAGCCCCGCGGAGGGCTTCCCGCCGGGGGCGACGGTGCTGCTTCCTTTCCAGGACCCCGAGAACGTGGGGGCTGCGGTGCGCTCGGCCGCGGCCTTCGGCGCCGCCCAGGTCCTCCTGCTGCGGGAGAGCGCCCACCCCTTCCACCCCAAGGCCCTGCGCGCCTCGGGGGGCGCGGTGCTCGAGATTCCGCTCCGCGCCGGCCCCTCGCTCGCCGAGCTCCCGGACGATCTGCCGCTGATCGCCCTCTCGGCCGAAGGCGAACCCCTGGAGCGCGCCTCCTTTCCCGAGGCCTTCGGCCTGCTGGCCGGCCTCGAGGGGCCGGGGCTTCCCGCGGCGTGGCGCCGCCGCGCGGTGCGCATCCCCATGCGGCCCGGCGTGGATTCGCTGAACGCCGCCGCCGCGGTCGCGGTCGCCCTCTATGCGTGGCGCCGCGGCCGGGAGTGAAGGGAGGATGGGCGGGGAACGCCTCTTGCCGGCCGCCGGGCCCGCCGCGCCCGGCGGGGTCACCCTCTGCCGCGTGGGGGAGCGCCTCTCCTGCGGCGCCTGCTGCGGCCTCTACAACCGCACGGGGGTTTCGCGGGCGGGGCTGGAGGAGCTGCTCGGGCGTCGCACCGCGCGCTTTCGCGGGGTGCCGCGGACGGCCGAGGCGATCGACGCCTACGCCCGCGAGGAGGAGCGCCGCGAACCCGGGCGGCCGCGATTCGCCGAGGTCTATCGCTGCCCCTTTCTCGGCTTCACCGGAAAAGGCGGCGACATCCCGGGATGCCTTCTCCACCCGCAGTCGGAGGGGAACGGCGGGGTCGACTACCGGGGCCTCTCCTTTTACGGCGGCCTCGCCTGCCGCGACTACTTCTGCCCCGCCCACCGCACGCTGAAAGCGCCCTGGAAACGGATCCTGCGCGCGGCCGCGGCCGACTGGTACGCCTACGGGGTGCTCGTCACCGAGCACCGGCTGCTCGGGCTCTTCTTCGCCGAGGGGGAAGCCCGGCTGGGCCGCGCCCTCGAGGAAGAAGACGAGGAGGCCGCCCTGCCCGCCTTCCGCGCCTTCGCCGCCCTCGCGCTCGACTGGCCCTGGCGCGACCCCGGGCATCCGGGGCCGGGCCGCGACCCCTTCGACGACGGAACCCGCCGCCCGCCCGGCGACGACCCCGGCCCTGCCGGGTTCTGCCGTTCGCCCTTTGCGCCTTTTTTACGCGAGCTCGGTTCACGCTTTGCGTCGCCCGGGGATTGCGACGCCGCAGAGAGGTGTCTCGACGGGGCCATCTCCCGCCTCGCCGCGGCGGCCCGCCGCGCCGTTGGCGCACCGTGAGCCTTCCCGGAGGGCGGTTGCCCGGCACAGAGGGACTGTGGTATAGGAAAGCGAAATTCCCCGCTTGCAGCGAGTCCAGGAGGAGAAGCCCATGGGCAAGGGAGACCGCCGCACGCGCCGCGGCAAGATCTGGCGCGGAACCAACGGGAACACCCGCCCCAAGAAGAAGAAAAAGGCCCTGAAGGACGCCGGGCAGTCCTGAGGGGGGCCGGCGGCGGGCATTCCCGCCGGCCGCCCGTCCGGAGACGCCGTGACGCCATGAACGGCAAGCCCGCCAACCCCCGTGTCGCCGACTGGGACATCGACAGCCAGTTTCTCGACCGCTGGTCCCCGCGGGCCTTTTCCGAGGAGCCGCTGAGCGAGCGCGAGATCCACACCCTCTTCGAAGCCGCCCGCTGGGCCCCTTCATGCTACAACGAGCAGCCCTGGCTCTTCGTCTACGCGGCCGACGAAGCGGGCCGCAGGCGCCTGTGCGCCTGCCTGGTGCCCAAGAACCAGGCCTGGGCCTGCCGCGCGCCCCTGCTTTGCTTCGTGCTCAGCCGCAGGCGTTTCCGCGCCGGCGGCCGTGAAAACCGCCACGCCGCCTTCGACGCCGGGGCCGCCTGGATGGCTCTGGCGCTCCAGGCGCGGCGGCTCGGGCTCTACGCCCACGCCATGGCGGGCTTCCGCCTCGAGGAGGCCTACCGGACGCTCGGGGTGTCGCCGGAGGAGTGGCACGTCCTCGCCGCCGTGGCCGTGGGCCGCCGGGCGGATCCCTCCCTGCTTCCCGAGGACCTCAAGGCCATCGAGGCGCCGAATGCGCGCAAGCCCCACGCCGAGGTCGCCGTTGCGCTCGAGCGCTGGACGGCCCCGACGGACCGCGAGGGGCCGGCGGCGGCTCCCTGAACGCCCCGCCCCCCTCCGCAGCGATAGGCCATGGATCCCCCGCTTCCGCCGCTGGTCGACACCCACGCCCACCTCGCCTCCCCCGAATTCGACGCCGACCGCGAGGCGGTTCTCTCCCGGGCGGCGGCGGCCGGGGTCGGGGCGGTGATCTCCGTCGGCGAGACCCTCGCCGATGCCGAAAAAACCCTGGCCCTCGCCCGCGTCTCGCCCCTCGTCCGCCCCGCGGCGGGGCTCTACCCCACGCACCTCGACTTCGCCCAGGCCGAGGCCCTCTGCGCCTTCATCCGGAAGCACCGGCCCCTCCTCCGGGCCGTGGGCGAGGTGGGGCTCGACCACTGGAAGGTGCGGGACGAGGGGGGCCGCGCCCGGCAGCGGGAGATCTTCACGGCCTTCATCCGGCTGGCGATCGAGCTCGATCTCCCCCTGAACGTCCACTCCCGTTCGGCGGGCCGGGAGGCGATCGCCTGTCTCCTCGCCTGCGGTGCGCGGCGCGTCCAGCTGCACGCCTTCGACGGCCGGGCGCAAAGCGCGCTCGCCGCCGTCGAGGCGGGCTATTTCTTTTCCATCCCGCCCTCGGCCGCCCGCTCCCCGCAGAAACAGAAACTCATCCGCCGCCTGCCGCTCGCGTGCCTGCTCCTGGAGACCGACAGCCCGGTCCTCGGGCCCGACCCGGGGGCGCGCAACGAGCCGGCGAACCTCCGCCACGCGCTGAGGGCCGTCGCCCAGGCGAAGGGGGTCCCCGAGGAGGAGGCCGCCCGGGCGATCGCCGCCAACACCGCCCGCCTCTATGGCCCAGGCTGATCCCATGCGGGCCGGGCTTCCGGCGCTGCCGGGGGTCTACGCCCTGATCCTCTTCTGCCCGCGGGAGCGCCGGATCGCCGTCGGCGCGCTCGGGGTCCGGCGTTTCCCCGCCGGCTGGTACGTCTACGTCGGCAGCGCCTGCGGACCCGGCGGGCTGCGCGGCCGGGCAGGGCGCCACCTCGGGGGGGGCCGCGGGTCTCCCCGCTGGCACATCGATTTCCTGCGCCGGGCCGCCGCCGCGCGCGAGCTCTGGTGCCTGCCGGGGGCCCCGGCCCGGGCCGAGCACCGCCTAGCGGCCCTCTTCGCCCGCTCCCCGGAGGCCTCCGTCCCGGTCCCCCGCTTCGGGGCGAGCGACTGCCGCTGCCGCGCGCACCTCTTCGCCTTCGCCGCAAAACCCCGGCCCGAGCCCCTCGCGGCGCACCTTGCGGGCCTCGCCGGCCCGGGCGGGGGCCCCCTCCGGGTTTTTTCTTTGCCGCTGCGGACCGCGGATCTCGCCAAGGCCCCGGAAATGGTCTATAGTCCGCGCAAACGCCTTGGAAGGAGAACCGGCAAGCGATGATCGCCTACTTCGTGCACGACGAGAAGAAGGGCTGCGACACGATCTACATCCCCGAGATCGGCTGCTTCATCCCGGTCGACGCCGCCGCGATGGAGCGCTTCATCGCCGTCAAGCCCGATTTCGCGAGCTGGACGGGGACGGCCTGTGCTGCGGTCGCGCCGGAGGAGTTCGGCACGGTGATCGCCACCCGCGAGGACCCGGGCGACGTCTGCGTCGTCAGGCCCGAGCTGTGGCGCGCGCGCATGTTCGCCAACCTGGGCAACCCCGCCTGCCCAAGGAGCTGAGCGTCATGGCGGGGGCCGGACTCCAGGAGTACCTCGACTTTGCCGTGCAGACCGCCTGGGAAGCGGGCCGCCTGACGCTCGGCTACTTCCGCACGGCGATCGAAACCGAGACCAAGGCCGATGCCACCCCGGTCACGATCGCCGACCGCCGCGCCGAGGAGTGCATCCGGCGCCGGATCGAGGCGCGCTACCCCGGCCACCGCATCGTGGGCGAGGAGTACGGCGAGCGGGCGGCCGGGGCCGGCGCGCCCTGCTGGTGGGTCGATCCCATCGACGGCACGCGCTCCTTCATCCGCGGGGTGCCCCTCTACGGGGTCCTCCTCGGCCTCGAGCTCGAGGGCCGCATCGCCGTCGGGGCGGCCTACTTCCCGGCCCTGGACGAAATGCTCTGCGCCGCCGAGAACCTGGGCTGCTTTCTGAACGGCAGGCGCTGCCGCGTCAGCCCGGCCGCGGCGCTCGGTGCGGCCACCGTCTGCTACACGAACGCCGCCTCCTTCGCCGGCGCAGGCCGGGAGGAGGCCTTCCGGCGCATCCTGGCGCGCGCCGCCTACAGCGCGGGCTGGTCGGATGCCTACGGTCACGCGCTCGTCGCCAGCGGCCGCGCCGAGCTCATGCTCGACCCCGTGATGAAGCCCTACGACTGCGGGCCGTTTCCCGTGATCCTGCGCGAGGCGGGCGGCTTCTTCGGGGACTGGGCGGGGCGGGAAACCATCCACGGCGGGGAGGCGCTGAGCACGAGCCGGGCGCTGCTCCCCGAGGTGCTGGCCGTGCTGCGCGGCGGACCGCAACCGAAAGGAGAGCCTTCATGAACGGGACACCCCTGGAGCCGGCCAAAACGGCCCTCTCGCTCCTTGAGGAGTTCAAGAAATTCGCCTTCAAGGGCAACGTGGTCGACCTCGCCGTCGGCGTGATCGTCGGCGCCGCCTTCGGCAAGATCATCGACTCCCTCGTCAAGCACCTCCTGATGCCGCTCATCAGCCTGCTGATCCCCGGGGAAAAGGGCTATCTCGGCTGGAAGGCCGTGGTGAACGGGGTGGAGATCCCCTACGGGCTCTTCATCGGGGAAGTGGTGAATTTCCTGATCGTCGCCCTGGCGCTGTTCCTCTTCATCGTGAAGTTCCTCGGCTGGCTCACGAAATCGAAGCAGGAGGAGCGGAAGCTCCCCCCGCCGCCGACCCGCGAGCAGGAACTGCTGGCCGAGATCCGCGACCTGCTGAAAAAGGCCTGAGGCCGCGCACGGGAGGGGCGGCGCCGTGCCGCCGCCCCCCTCCCCCGCCCCGAAGAGCCGGCCGCTTCCGCCGGAGATGACGACCCCCGTCTGGATCTTCATCGCCGCCTACCTCGGCATCGCCTTGGGCCACGTCCCCGGCCTGACGCTCGACCGGACGGGGATCGCCCTGCTCGGGGCGATGGCCATGATCGTCGCCGGCGCGATCACCCTGCCCGAGGCCGTGGCGGCGGTCGACGTCCCCACCCTGGTGCTGCTCTACGCCCTGATGATCGTCTCCGCCCAGCTCCGCCTGGGCGGCTTCTACACGCGCACGGCGCTCGCCGTGGCCTCCGTGCTCGTTCACCCGCGCTTCTTTCTTTTCGCCGTCATGGTGACGAGCGCCGTGCTCTCGGCGGTCCTGGCCAACGACATCGTCTGCCTCGCCTTCACCCCGGTCCTGACCCTGGCCTTGCTCTCCGCCCGCCGCAACCCCATCCCCTACCTTCTCGGGCTGGCCCTCGCGAGCAACATCGGCTCGGCCGCGACCCTGATCGGCAACCCGCAGAACATGCTGATCGGCCAGGTGGGCCGCCTCGCCTTCGACCGCTTCTTCCTCTGGTGCGGGCCGCCCGCGGCGGCCTCGCTCCTGGCGGCCTACCTGCTGCTCTGCCTTGCCTTCCGCCGCGACTTTCACCGCCGCATCGAAGCCCCCGAGGCCGCGCACCTTCTGGAGCGGCTGCCGCACTTCGACCGCTGGCAGAGCCTGAAGGGCCTCGTCGTGGTCGTCGCCCTGCTGGCCCTCTTTTTCACCGCCGTCCCCCGGGAGCTGAGCGCGCTCGGCGCGGCGGGCCTTCTGCTGTGCAGCCGCAAGATGAGCTCGCGCGCCGTGCTGCAGCTCGTCGACTGGCACCTGCTCACGCTCTTCGGCGCGCTCTTCATCCTCGTCCACGCCCTCGAGCTGACCGGGGTCCCCGCGGCACTCCTCGCCGGGTTGCGCCGCGCGGGCTTCGACCTCCACCGGCTCGAGCTTCTGGCGGCGGTCGCGGTCGTGCTGAGCAACCTCGTGAGCAACGTGCCCGCGGTCATGCTCCTGGTGCGCTTTCTCGACCCGGCCCAGCCCGCGCCCTGGTACACCCTCGCCGTCGCCAGCACCTTCGCCGGAAACCTCCTCCCCATCGGCAGCATCGCCAACTTGATCGTCATCGAGCAGGCGGCCGCGGCCGGCGTGACGATCTCCTTCCGCAGCTACGTGCGCGTGGGCCTCCCCGTGACGCTCCTTTCGCTGGCCCTGCTCGCGCTCTGGATCCGGCTCGGCCCGGGCTGAGGCCCGCGCGCCCTTCGTTGACAAGCCTCCGGCGGGGGTTACCTTCGGGCAACGGGGCAAGCCCATCGGCCCCGATCCCGAAACGCACCGAGGAGGGTCCCATGGCCCATCACGAAACGGAGCGACTGGCGTTCTTCTTCCCGCGGGCGCGGGTCTTGAGCGAAGCCGAGGTCGCCGCCCTGCCCGAAGACAAGCGGCGCGCCGCGGCCCGCGGGGGCACCCCGGGGGTGTGGCTCGAGGTCCACTGCCCCGGCGGGGCCTGTGTGGGGGCGGACGGCAAGGTCGCCCTCGAGGCCGCGGGCGTCGAGCCCGCCAAGGCCAAGGGCATCTGGCTGAACGTCTTCTGCCCGGAGGAGAGCTGCCTCTGGAAAAGCGGGGCCGAAACGGTCTAGACGGCCGCGGTCCCCGATCCCTCACCCGTTTCCCGTCCCGGCCCCGGCCGGGACGGTCATTTCCGGTAGGCCTCGGCGCGGATCCCGTAGCGCCGCAGGATCTGCTGCAGCGCCTGGCGCTCCAGCCCGCAGCGGCGCGCGGCCTGCGAGACGTTCCCGCCGCTTTCCGCAAGCAGCCGGCCGAGAAAGCTGCGGTTGAAGCGCTCGAGGGCCTGCTGCTTGGCGCGGCGGTAGTCCCCGGCCTCCTCCGGGGGCGAGGCGGGGCGCTCCGCGTCGGCGGGCGCTTCCTCCGTTTCCTCCCAGCCCACCTCGGCCGGCCCGATGTCGTCGCCGGCGGCGAAGGAGATCCCGCGCATGATCACGTTTTCGAGCTCGCGCACGTTGCCGCGCCAGTCGTGCCGCAGAAAGCGGCCCATCAGCTCGGGGGAGATCCGCTTGCGGGGGCGGCCGAGGAGCGTGCAGTGCTTCTGCAGCAGGTGGTCGGCGATGAGCGGGATGTCCTCGCGGTGCTCGCGGAGGCTCGGCTGCCGGATGGGGAGCACGTTGAGGCGGTAGAAGAAGTCCTCGCGGAACTCGCCGGCCGCGATCTTCGCGGCGAGGTCCCGGTTCGTGGAGGCGATGATGCGGACGTCGACCACGACCGAGCGCGTCTCCCCGAGCGGCTTGATCTCCTTTTCCTGGAGCACGCGCAGGAGCTTGGTCTGGATCGAGGGGCTGATGTCGCCGATCTCGTCGAGGAAGATCGTCCCGCCGTGGGCCTCCTGAAAGAGGCCGGGGCGGTTTTCGGTCGCGTGGGTGAAGGCGCCCTTGCGGTAGCCGAAGAGCTCGCTTTCGAGGATGTTCTCGGGGACGGTGGGGCAGTTCACGGCGACGAAGGGGCCGCCGCGGCGCGGGCTGAGCGCATGGAGGGCGCGGGCGGTCAGGTCCTTGCCCGTGCCGGACTCGCCCGTGATCAGGACCGTGAGGTCGGTCTTGGCCGCCATCTGGATCGTCTCGTAGAGCCGCTGCATCACCGCGCTCTTGCCGACGAGGTCCTGGAAGGCGGCCAGCGGCGAACAGACAAGCTGCAGCCTCCGGTTCTCCTGGATGAGGCGGCTGCGCTCGAGGGCCTTTTCCAGGCGCACGACGAGGGCCTCGTGCTCGAAGGGCTTGGTGATGAAGTCGTAGGCCCCGCCGCGCATGGCCCGCACGGCGGTGTCGATCTCGCCGAAGGCGGTCATCATCACGACCGTCTGCTCGGGGCTCTCGCGCTTGATGATCTCGAGGAGCTCCAGGCCGTCCATGCCGGGCATCTTGATGTCGGCGAGCACGAGATCGAAGCGCCCGGCGGACATCTTGCGCAGGGCCTCCTCGCCCGAGGCCGCGGTCTCAACCCGGCAGCGGAGCTCGGGCTCGAGAGCCCGCCGCAACAGCTCGAGGAGGTCCTGCTCGTCGTCCACGATGAGGATCGCGCGCTTCACGTCTCCACCTCGGGCGGCGCCCCGGCGGCGGGCAGCACCACGGTGAAGACCGAGCCCTTGCCGGGCCGGCTCTCCACGCGGATCTCGCCCCCGTGGCGGCGCACGATGCCGTAGCTCACCGAGAGGCCGAGGCCCGTCCCCTCGCCGGTCGGCTTGGTCGTGAAGAAGGGGTCGAAGATGTGGGGCAGGTCCTTGTCCTCGATCCCGCAGCCGTCGTCCTCCACGGCGAAGGCGAGCTTGCCCTCCGCCTCGAGCCAGCGGGTGACGACCCGGATCGTCCCTTCCCCGCCCACGGCGTGCCGCGCGTTCATGAGCAGGTTGAGGAGCACCTGCTTGATCTTCTTTTCGTCCACCACGACCTCGGGGATGCGGCGGTCGAAATCGGACTCCAAGCGGATCCGGCCGCCGGCCGCGTTCTGCCCGAAGAAGTGGAGCACCTCCTCGATCGTGCGGTGGATGTCCACCTTCTCCTGCTTCGGCTCGGAGCGGCGGGCGAACTTGAGGAGGTCCTCGACGATCGCTTTGCAGTGGCGCACGTGCTTTTCGATCGTCTTCAGGTCCCGGTGGCGCTCGGAGCCGGGGGCCTCGCCGCGCAGGAGAAGCTGCGTGTAGCCGAGAATGACGCCCAGCGGGTTGTTGATCTCGTGGGCGACGCCGGCGGAGAGCTGGCCGATCGAGGCCAGCCGGTCGGCCTGGGCCATCTGCTCCTGGAGCCGGCGGCGCTCCTCGATGTCGCGGGCGATCAGGTGGACGGCTGCGCCCTCCCCCCCGCTTTCGCGGTCGCGGACCGCGCTCGCAAGGACGGGGAGCAGGACGCCGTCGGCGCGCCTGAGCTCGAGCTCGACGTTCTGGACGAAGCCGCGGCGCTCGATCGCCGCACCGATCTCCCGCCAGGCCCCGGGCCGGGCGAGGAAGCGCATAAGCGGCGCCCCCCGCAGGCGGTCGGCGGCCTCCTCGCCGCCCCCGAGCAGCTTCGCCCCGGCGGGGTTGATCTCGCGGATCGTTCCCTCCGGGTCGAGGACCAGGATCGGGTCGCGCGCGACCTCGAAGATGCGCCGGTATTGCCGCTCCGAAAAGGCGAGCGCGCGCGCCCTGTCGCCTGCGAGGCGCTCGAGCTCGCGGTTCACCTCGAGGAGCTCGGCCCGGGCGCGGCGCAGGGCCAGCCGGTCGCGGGCGATCCGCTCGGTGGCTTTCCAGACGCGCTCGAAAAACAGGGTGACCGCGGCGAGGGCGACGAACAGCAGGGTGTTGACCGCGCTGCTGTAGGGCCGCAGGGCGGCCCAGAGGTCCTCGCGCCCCGCGAGCAGAAGCCCCTGGCGGGCGATGTGCCCCGCCGCGCGCGAGAGGGAAAACCCGGCCAGCCCCACGCAGACCCAGAAGAGGTAGATCCGCAGCAGGCTTTCGGGATCCGCGCGCCTCAGGTGCGTCGCCGTCCCCAGGCAGAGAAACGAGAGGGCGATCATGGCGAGCGAGCCGCCCACGTCCACGGCGAAGAGCGGCCAGAAGGGCACGGTCATGGCTCCTCCTCGCCGGGGAAGGCCGCCTCCGGCCGGCGGCGCAGATCCCGCAGCCCCGCGTAGAGAAAGGCCATCGCCGGGACGCAAAGCAGGTGATCGAGCCGGGCGAGATAGTAGAGCGGGGCGAGGATCTCCCCGAAGGCGCCGGCCTCGATCCGCACCCAGGCCGGCGAGAGGCGGACCGTGGCGACGATCCCCCACTGCTCATCCAGCAGGTGGGCGAAGAAGGCGGCCGCGTTCCAGAGAACGAAGAACAGGGCCGCAAGCTGGATCTTCCGCCACCCGGGGTGCCGCACAAGCCCCCGCTGCCGCAGGCGCAGGACGAGGAGCCCCATCGCGGCGAGAAAGAAGAGGTGCGCCCCCTGGTGGAGAACGAGGCTGTCGGTCGGGCCGTGCTCCTGCAGGGCGTGAAGCGGCGAGGCGGAAAGGAAGAAGAGGAGGGCGGCGAGCGCCCCCGGGGGGGGAGAAACGGTTCTGCCGCGTCGGCCGGGGAGCATGCTGCGTTCTCTCAGGCGGCGGGCCCGGTTGCCTTGCGCCTGCGGAAGCCCTCAGCCCGGTGCGGAGAGGCGGGCGGCCCGCAGCCGCGCGATCAGCCGGGGGGCGAACCGCCGCAACCGCCCGGTGACCAGCCGCGCCAGGAGATAGGCGACCAGAAACACGAGGACGTAGTTCACCCCCTCCGGCCAGCCGGGAACGGGCACGCCGCGGGGGGAAAAACGGAATTGCAGCCAGTCCAGGGCGAAGAAACAGGGCCAGAGCGCGGCTGCGGAGAGCCCGAACTTGTTGAAAAAGACGTGGCCGAAGGCGCTGTTCGCCTGGCGGTTCAGAGCCTTGTAGCTTGCGGCGTCGCCGCGGGAGGCCGCTTCCCGCGAGAGCTCGTGGTATTTCCGCAGATCGGCCTCCAGGCGGGCGAGATGGCTGCGGTTGACCCGGGCGACGACCCGCAGCGTGCCCTCACCGACGAACACGGCGAGCAGCGCCAGCAGGACGGTGCCGAGCGCGCCGTTTGCCGGCGCCGAGGCCGTCAGGGCAAACATGGGGGCAAGCCACGGATCCAGCACATGCGCCATGGCCGCGCTCCTTCCGCCGCGGCTGTTCCGGTTCGTGAAGGGGAAGCCCGGGCCGGCTTGGCCGCCGGCCCGGGGCGTGGCCGTTCAGCTCCATGCCGGAGGTGCGATCACATCGGCACCCAGGCCCTCCCGAAGAAGCCCTTGCTCAGGTAGCCGATCCCCACATAGAGGGCGAGCACGATGAAGATGAGCTTCAACCACTTGTCGGGGAGGTACTTGGCGGTCCGCGGGCCGATCATGGAGCCGATGAAGATCCCGATCAACTGGATGCCGACGAGCGTCCAGTCCATCCCGGCGCCGGCCACCCGGATGTAGGTCGTGATGCCCGTGATCATGCTGAGCAGCACGGCGAGCGCCGAGGTGCCGGCGACGACGAACATGGGCAGCCCCACGATGCTCGTGAGGTAGGGGACGTAGAGGAACCCCCCGCCCACCCCGATGAAGGCCGAGATGGCGGCGATGACCACCCCGCCGAAAAAGGCGGCGATGGGGTTGAAGGTGAAGTCGGTCCCGAAGAAGGCCATGGTGGACTTGGTGAGCCCGAAGGACTTCATCGTGACGCCCGCGGCGGCGATGTCCTTTTTCTCGCGCACGGTCTTCTCGAAGGCCTGGGCCGCGGCCTTGGCGGCCTTCTTGCTCTCCTGGCCCTTGGGCGTGAGCTCGTAGATGAGGACGAAGCCCACGATCAGGACGAAGACCCCGAACCAGCCCTGGTACTGGCTGAAACTCACGCGGCCGCCGCTGATCCAGGCCGAGAGGAAGGCGCCGACGATGGAGCCGATGCCGAGGGCGAGCCCGAGCGGCCAGGACATGCGCCGGGACTTGAAGTAGTTGATCACGCTGAGGATGGCCGATAGCCCGACCAGGAACTGGTTCGAGGTGCGGATGCTGTCGGTCAGCGTCTTGTTCAGGCCGGGTGCGGTTTCGCGGAAGGTGCGCACCCAGTCGCCCAGCCCGTAGACGGTCATGTGCCCGACCCCGGCCATGATGCCGCCGAAGGCGCCGACGGTCGAAAAGATCCAGCCCACCCACGTGGCCCAGACGAGCGCGAGAATCCAATTGACCTGCGGCGCCCCGGGAACGCCGAAGGCCCCGCGCGGGGCCGTGGGGTCGATCTGCCCTTTGCCTTTGCCCTCCGGGGCCTTGGCGATTTCCTGGCCGAGCTTGGCGGGAAGCCCGAGATCGCTGCCCACGGGCTTGGGCTTGGGCGCCTCGGCCGCCGGCTGGCCCTGGGCGGCGGGCTGCTGGGCCGACAGGGCGCCGGCGCCCAACACGAAGAAGGCCGCAGCCAGCGCGAACACGGCGATCCCTTTTGCGAAAAATCCTTTCCTCTTCATCCTTCCTCCTTTCCCGATGCACCGGCCGGCGGCCGGGGTATTGGATGACGGCAAACCCCCGCCTCGCAAAGCAAGCCGCATGCCATGCGGAGCGGACCCCCGGCACCCACGGGCGGCCGGCGGCGGATGGGGAACGCCGCCGGGGAGAAAGGACGGCTGCAAGGTCAATAACCAATCGAAATTCATGATGATTGTTTCAAGATCGCCGCGGGCGGCGAACCCTCCCCGGCCGCTGGTGCGCGGCTTCTCGGGAGCCTCCGCGGGGAATGCCGCCGTCGCCTCGGCCTCCAGTATCGCAAAAAAAATTATGCACTGCAACAATAATTATGCGTTTAACCCTCCCCCGGCCATGGCGCCGGAAACGGCGGGGGAAACGAACTCACGCCCCAACCCTTCGGAACGAATTGAGTTTCTCCTCCCCGTAGGCGGCTGCGGCCGTTTCGGGGTGCTGCGCAGCGCCTGGTATGCTTATTGCTGTCTTCCCGGGGTTCGAATGCCGCGAAGATTCAGACCACACCTTACTCGGAGGGGGAGGTTTTCGGCCGATGGAAAAAACCGTTTACAGCCTGTGCTTCATGTGCTCGGTGCGCTGCCCGATCCAGGTCACGGTCAAGGACGGGCAGGTGACCTTCATCCAGGGCAACCCCAAGGTCCCCGGCATCGAGGGCAGCCTCTGCCCGCGCGGCGCGGCGGGGATCGCGCTCCTCTACGACGCCCAGCGGCTGCAGTCGCCGATGATCCGCACCGGCGAGCGCGGCTCGGGCTCCTGGCGCAAGGCGAGCTGGGATGAGGCCCTCGACTACATCGCCGAGAAGCTCAAGGCGATCCTCAAGAAGCACGGTGGCCAAAGCGTCGCCCTGATCGAGCGCGCCAACCTCGCCACCCACGTGAGCAAGGCCTTTCTCAAGGCGATCGGCTCGCCCAACTATTTTTCCCACGACGCCCTCTGCAAGGGCTCGGTCAACACCGCCTGCCGCTCGCTCTTCGGCTACACCGACGCCCAGATGGGGATCGACTACAAGAACACGCGCCACATCGTGCTCTACGGCCGCAACCTCTTCGAGGCGATCGCCGTCAAGGAGGTGAACCAGACGATCGAGGCCCTGGGGGCGGGGGCCAAGATGACCTGCATCGACCCGCGCGTCTCGATCACCGCGACCAAGGCCCATCGCTACTGGATGATCCGGCCGGGGACCGACCTCGCCCTCAACTACGCCCTCATCCACGTGATCCTCAAGGAGCGGCTCTACGACGCGGCCTACGTCGAGCGCTGGGTGCTCGGGTTGAACGAGCTGCAGGACTTCGTCCAGCCCTACACGCCGGAGTGGGCCGAACAGGAGACCGGGATCCCCGCCTCCGAGATCGTGACGCTCGCCCGCGAGGTGAGCCGGGAGAAGCCCGCGGTGATCTTCCACTACGGCTACCGCGGGGCGCACCACACAAACGAGATCTACCTGCGCCGCTCGATCCTGATCCTCAACGTCCTCATGGGCAGCGTCGAGGCCAAGGGCGGCCTGTTCTTCAAAAAGGGCCCGGGCGAGGTGGGCCGCAAGCCGGCGCGCAAGCTGACCGACCAGAAGTTCCCGGCGGTCAAGGCGCCGCGCATCGACAAGGTCGGCACCCCGGACTTCCCGCTGCCCGACCCGGAGCACGGCGTGCCGCAGATGCTGCCGCAGGCCATCCTGAGCGAGGACCCTTACCCCCTCAAGGCCCTCTTCGCCTTCCGCATGGACCCGCTCATGTCCATGCCGGACACGAACCTCACCAAGAAGGCGCTCCAAAAGCTCGACCTCGTGGTCGCCTGCGACATCAACTGGAGCGACATCGCCTGGTGGTCCGACGTCGTGCTGCCCGAGTCGGTCTTCCTCGAGAGGACCGACTGCGTCCAGCAGGCAAACGGGCAGAAGCCCCAGATGTTCCTGCGCCGCCGCGCCGTGCCCCCGCGCTACGACACGCGCGACTGGGCGGTGATCGTCAAGCAGCTCGCCGAGCGCATCGGCGCGGGCGATTTCTTCCCCTACCAGGACACCGAGGAGCTCGTGCGCTGGCAGCTCGAGGGAACCGGCTTCACCCTCGAGGATTTCGACAAGACGGGCTTCGTCGCCTACACCGACAAGCAGATCCTCTGGGACCGCCTGGGGGGGCTCAAGCTCAAGACCCCCTCGCAGAAGATCGAGTTCAAGTCCTCGCTCCTGGAAAACGCGGGGTTCCCGTCGTTTCCGCCCTACGAGCCGGTGCCGGCCTACGAGGGCAACCGCTTCCGGCTGATCACCGGCCGGGCGGCCCTGCACACCCACGTCTCCACCCAGAACAACCCCTACCTGCACGAGCTCCTGCCCGAAAACGAGCTTTGGATCCATGCCCGGCGCGCCGCCGCCCTCGGGGTGAAAGACGGGGCCCTCGTCACCGTCGCCTCCCGGGTCGGCTCGGGCCAGATCCGCGCCCGGGTGACCGAGCACATCCACCCCGACTGCGTCTTTCTCCTCCACGGCTTCGGCCACGAGGCGGCCTTCGCCGCGCGCGCCTGCGGCCGCGGGGTTTCGGATGCGCTGCTCGAGGAGAACCTCACCGACCGCGTCGGCGGGAGTCCCGCCCTGCACGACACGACCGTGACCGTCCAGCCGGTTTGAGGCGAACGCCAAGGAGGGAAACCGCCCATGAGCCAGTATTACCTCTTCCAGGACACCAAGAACTGCATCGGCTGCCACTCCTGCGAGATCGTCTGCAAGAGCAACAAGGGCCTGCCGATCGGCCCCAAGCCCTGCCAGGTGATCCACGTCGCCCCCCGCCTGGTGAACGGCCAGCCGCGCGCCTCCTACGTCTTCATGCCCTGCTTCCACTGCCAGAACCCCTGGTGCGTCGCCGCCTGCCCGACCGGGGCGATGCGCAAGCGGCCCCGGGACGGGATCGTCTACGTCGAGCCCGATCTCTGCGTGGGCTGCAAGACCTGCATCACCGCCTGCCCCTGGGGCGCCCCGCAGTGGAACCCCGAGACCGGCAAGGCGGTCAAGTGCGACTACTGCAAGGACCGGCTCGACGCCGGGCTCAAGCCCGCCTGCGTGACCGTGTGCACGACGCATTGCCTGCACTTCGGCCGCGTCGAGGAGATGACCCGCATCCGCCGCGAGCGCCACGCGCGCACGATCGCCAGCCTGGAGAATCAGATCGGATGAGCCCCCGCGGCCGTCCGCCGGAGCCGAGCCGATGAGCGCGCCCGCCCCCTGCCCGGTCCACGAGACGATCCTGCGCGTGCGCGGGGAGATCGAGTCCGGAAGGCTGGCCCACCCCCGCAGCCGCCGGATCGCCGAGGAGATCCTCGATCTGCTGAACGACGTCGCCTGGGGACGAGCGGGCCAGGACCACCCGGGGGCGATCGCCTCGCTCGCCGACGAGCTCGCCGCGGACACGGAGCACCCGGCCGCACCCGGCCTCGCCCGGTTGCTGCTCGACGCCCTGAGCCGGCAGCGGGAGGTCTTCCAGAGCCACATCGAGACCCACAACTGCGCGAGCGGGGACTGCGTGCGCCTCGTCCCCGCCCCCTGCCAGATGGCCTGCCCCGCGGGGATCGATGTCCCCACCTACGTGAACCTGATCGCGCTCGGCCGGGACGCCGAGGCGATCGAGGTCATCCGCCGCGACAACCCCTTTCCCTGGGTCTGCGGCCTCGTCTGCACCCGGCCCTGCGAATTCATGTGCGTGCGCGGCCGCCTGGACAAGCCGATCTCGATCAAGTTCCTCAAGGCCTTCGCCGCCGAGCGCGCCCTCTCCGAGCGCAGCTACCGCAACCCGCCGCGCCAGGCGGACAAGGGCCGGCGCGTCGCGGTGATCGGGGCCGGCCCGGGGGGCCTGACCGCGGCCTACTACCTCGCCCTCAAGGGCTACGGGGTGACGGTCTTCGAGGAGCTCCCCATGGCGGGCGGCATGATGATGATCGGCATCCCCCGCTACCGCCTGCCGCGCGAGGTGATCGACCGCGAGGTGGCCATGCTCGAGGACCTGGGCGTCCGCTTCCGCTTCGGCACGCGCTTCGGCCGCGACGTCGATCTCGCAACCCTCAAATCCCGGGGCTACGACGCGGTCTTCCTCGCCATCGGCGCCCACGCCTCCTTCAAGCTGAACATCCCCGGCGAGGCCGACTTCCCCCAGGTGATCGAGGCGATCGCGCTGTTGCGCCGGGTGGCGCTCGGCGACCACCGCGCCCCGGGCAAACGGGTCGTGGTCGTGGGCGGGGGCAACGTCGCCATCGACGCCGCGCGCACCTGCCTGCGCCTGGGCTGCGAGGAGGTGACGATCGCCTACCGCCGCAGCCGGGCGGACATGCCGGCCGACGTGGAGGAGGTGGAGCAGGCCGAGGAGGAGGGGGTGCGCTTCTCCTTCCTCACCATCCCCAAGGCCGTGCACGGGGCCGCGAGCGCCGTGCGCGGGCTGGAGTGCGTGCGGGCGAAGATGGTCAAAAAGGACGACGGCCCGCGGCTCTTCCCCGTCCCGGTCGAGGGCAGCGAGTTCACGATCGAGGCCGACACGGTCGTCTCGGCCATCGGGCAGCGCATCGAGCTCGAGTGCCTGCGCGATCTGCAGGGCCTCTCCTGGAGCCGGCGGCAGACGATCCAGGCGAGCGCCGTGACCCAGGAGACCTCGCTCCCCGGCGTCTTCGCCGGCGGGGACGCCGTCACCGGCCCGGCGACCGTGGTCGAGGCGATCGGCGCCGGAAAGCGCGCGGCCGAGGCGATCGACCGCTGGCTCTCGGGGATCCCGCAGCCGACGATGCCGCCCGTCCCGGTGCGCCGCCGCCGCGTCGACTGGATCGAGGTCCCGGCCAGCACGAAGATGACGCTTAGGCGGCCGGAGATGCCGCTGCTCAACCTCGAGCGGCGCCGCACGACCTTCCAGCAGGTCGAGCTCGGCTACCCCGAAAACGCCGTGCGCGAGGAGGCCCGGCGCTGCCTGCGCTGCGACGTCTGCCTGCGCTGCGGCAAGTGCGTCTCGGTCTGCCGCGACCGCATGGGGATCGACGCCCTGCAGTTCGGCTTTCTCTCCTTCGACCGGCCCGGGCCGACCGATCTGCGGGTCACGGCCGAGCGCTGCATCCTCTGCGGGGCCTGCGCGGCGAACTGCCCCAACGACGCCATCCGCGTCGTTGACCGCGGCGGCGAGCGCCTGCTATCCTGGTGCGGAACGATCCTGAACCGCGAGCGGCTCGAGCGCTGCGAGGGGTGCGGGGCCGTGCTCGGCCCGCGGCGCTACCTCGAGTACCTCCAGAAACGCACCGCGCCGGTCGGCCCGCTCCTGACCGGGAGGCTCCTCTGCCAGGCGTGCGCCCGCCGCGAAAGCGCGCGCGTGCACACGGACATCGCCCCCGTGTAGCCTCGGGGAAGCGGCGGGGGCGGGGAAAGGAGGCCCGGCATGGCCTTTCACAAGGGACAGAAGGTGGAAATCTACCGGCGCTCCGCAGACGAGAGCTGGGGGCCGCACATGGACGAGTACATCGGCCGCCACGGCGTGATCACCGACCCGGACACGACGAAAAACGACCCCGACGCCCTGATCGAGGTCTCGATCGACGGCAAGGGGACCCATCGCTTTCCCCAGGACTGCCTGCGGCTGCTCGACGCATGACCGGCGAAGGATCGATCCCCGTCCGTGTGAACGACCAGGTCCTCGATCTCCCCGAGGGCCGATCCCTCCTCGAAGGGCTGCTCGAGGCCGGCGTGCCGATCCCCCACCTCTGCCACCACCCCGCCCTGAAGAAGGCCACGGGGGTGTGTCGGCTGTGCACGGTCGAGGTGAGCGCGGGGGACGGCGGCCCGCAGACCCGGCGCGCCTGCCTGCTCAAGCCGCTGCCCGGCATGGCGGTCCGGACCGAGAGCGCGGCCGTCCAGGCCGCGCGCGAGAAGGCCATGCGCGCGCTCCTGCGCCAGGCCCCGCAGGCCGAGCGGCTGCTCCAGATCGCCGCGCAGTTCGCCATCCGCGTCGACCCCGCCCCCGACGGCTGCATCCGCTGTCTCCTCTGCGAGCGCATCTGCCGCGAGGTGGTGGGCGCGGCGGCCCTGCGGCTGGGAAAGCGCGGGGGGGGCCGCCTGATCGAGCCGGTCGAAGGCCGCTGCATCGGCTGCGGCACCTGCGCCAACGTCTGCCCGACCCGCGTGATCCACGTGCACGACGAGGAGGCCGTGCGCGTGATCTCGATCCGCGGCGAGACGATCGGCCGCCACCCGCTCGCCGTCTGCGAGGGCTGCGGCAAGCGCTTTGCGACCCCGAAGTTTCTGGATGCGGCCCACCACCGGGCGGTCGACCACCACCCCGACGTGAAGGAGCACCACCGCTTCTGCCCGGAGTGCGCCAAGCGCCTCTCCGGCCGCGTCTCCGCCCTGACCACCCGCCGCTATTGAGCCCCCGCGCCGGGGCGGCCCGTTTTCGTCTCGACCCCCTCCGGGGTGACGAGCACATCCAGGCCCGTCCGCCGCCAGGTGGCGCGCGCCTGGGCGACGGTGTCCACGAGCGGCTCCTGGCAGTTGAAGGAGGTGTTGAGAAGGAGCGCGCAGCCCGTCCTTTCCCTCCAGAGGCGAAGCAGCCGGAGAAGGAAGGGGTCGTCGCCCTCTTCCAGGATCTGGGGCCGGGTGGTGCCGTCGACGTGGGTCACGGCCGGGACCCCGTGCGCGGCGACGGGGACGATGTAGGACATGTATTTTCCGGGGACACCCCAGTCGCCCCCCAGCACCATGGGCGCGTAGGGCCGGTACCACTCGCGGTGCTTCACCTCGCGGTTCAGCCGCTCCTTGCCGTCGGGGATGCGGGGGTCGAGGAGGATGCTCCGGTGGCCGAGGGCGCGCGGGCCGGACTCGGCCCGGCCGTAGCAGAGCCCCACGCTCAGGCCTTGTTCGAGGAAGCCCACGATCTCCTCGGCCCGCTCCTCGGGGAGGGGGCCGGCGTCGGTGCCCAGGTAGGGCGTGAGCGGCCGGGGGGTCCGCGGCCGGCCGAGCACGTGGTGCCAGGCGAAGAGCGCCTGGCCCAGGCTCAGGCCGCCGTCGTGGGGCTGGGCGGGGACCCAGGTGCCGGCGAAGAGGGAGCTGCGGTGCACGGCGGTGTTGGCGATGCAGTTCATTGCGCAGCCGCCGGTGAGGACGGCACAGGCGACCGGCCAGCGCGATTTCAGGCGGCGGGCGGCCTCGAGGAAGAGCTCGGTCGTGAGCTGCTGCAGCGAGGCGCAGACGTCCTGGGCGAAGGGGTCCTCGGGCTCGAGGGCGAGCTCGTCGCCGCGGCCGAAGCGGAAGGTCTGAAACGGCGCGTAGGGGTAGTAGAGCATCTGCTCGCGCAGGACGGCCACGATCTCCTCCCGCGGGGTCCCGTAGCTGGCGAGCCCCATGAGCTTGCCGGCGCCCTCGAGCCGCTTCATCCCGAAATTGTATTCCCCGAGCGAGGCCCAGACGGCCCCGATGTTGAGCTGCATCTTCTTCTTTTCGTAGCCCCAGCCGTACTCGATCTCGTGGATGCGGTTTCCCGCGCCCCAGGCCATGGCGCAGGCGCGCAGATCGCCGCTGCCGTCGGCGGAGAGGATGCCCGCCTCGGCGAACGGCGAGGTGAAGAGCGCGCCCGCGGCGTGGGCGAGGTGATGGTCCACGGCCAGCGCTTCGAAGGGGCGGCCGAAGAGCCGGATGCGGTGGCGGCTCATGCGCCCCTCGGGCGGCCCGCACCAGCCGTCCTGCTTGTAGTCGGGCCGCTCGTCGTAGCGCTCGCCCTCGATCTCCAGGGCGAAGCGCCGGCCGTCCCGGCCGGGGCGGAGGTAGGGGTTGAAGACCACGAGGTCGACGGACTCGGGCGTCCAGCCGTAGTCTTCCAGGATCGCCGCGAGGTCCATCGGGCCCGCGTCGTGCTTGACGCGCGTCAGACGCTCCTTTTCGAGGACGCAGACCACCTCCCCCTCGTCGAGGAGGGTGACGTTCGCGTCGTGCCCGAAATAAAAGGACAGGATTCGCATGCTTCCGGGTTCTCCCTTGGCCGGTGATGAGGCAGGGGATGCTACGGCCCGACCCGGCGGCTGTCAAGGCGCGGGGCCGGGGTTTGAGCCCGCGGCCCGGATGTGCTACCGATCCCCCATCACCGCGACGACGGGGACGGGGTGCCGCCCCTCCCCGGTGAGACCCCGAGAAAGGAGATGCCCATGGCACCGAAATCCCGCGAGGAACGCAGGCAGAAGGTCATCGAGGTGTTGAACAAGGCGCGCGCGATGGAGCTCCACGCCATCCACCAGTACATGAACCAGCACTACAACCTGGACGACAAGGACTACGGCGAGCTCGCGGCCAAGATCAAGCTGATCGCGATCGACGAGATGCGCCACGCCGAGATGTTCGCCGAGCGCATCAAGGAGCTGGGCGGCGAGCCCGTGACCGAGCACGGCCACAAGGTGCAGAAGGGCCAGAAGGTGGAGCAGCTCTTCGCCTTCGACGCCCGCCTCGAGGACAACACGATCGACGTCTACAACGGGTTTGCCGGGGTCTGCCGCGAAAACGGCGACAGCCTCACCATGAAGCTCTTCGAGGCGATCATCGCCGAGGAGCAGATCCACTACAACTACTTCGACAACGTCGACGAGCACATCCAGACGCTCGGCGACACCTTCCTCGCCAAGATCGCCGGCACCCCCTCGTCCACGGGCCTGACCCCCAAGGGCTTCGCCGTGGGCACGGGCGGCGAGGCGGCCTGAGCCCCCTTCACGAACCGCGCCGGGAGGCCTGCTCCAGGGCCTCCCGGTGCAGCCGGGCGAGGTCCCCGGCGAGCCGGCGGTTGTCGAAGGACGCAAGGACGCGCGCGCGCGCGGCGGGGAGGATCTGCCGCCTGAGCCCGGGATCGCAAAGCAGCCGGCGCATGGCGCAGGCGAGGCCGGCCGCATCCCCCGGCGGGACGAGAAGGCCCGTTTTGCCGTCCTCGACCAGCTCGGGGATCGCCGAGACCCGGGTCGCCGCCACGGGGACCCCCATGCACATCGCCTCGACGAGGACGTTGGGGATCCCGTCGCGGTCGCCGTCGGCGGCGATCTCGCTGCCGAGCACGAAGAGGTCGGCGCGGCGGTACTCCTCGCGCACGGCCTCGTGGGCGAGTGTGCCGGCGAGCCGGCAGACCCCCTCGAGGCCCAGCTTGCGGACCAACCCCGCGACCCGCTCCCGCTCCGGCCCCTCGCCGACCAGCGTGTAGGCGAAGGACAGGCCCTCCCCCTTGAGCCGCGCCAGGCCGTCGAGGATCGTGGGGATCCCCTTTTTCGCGATCAGCCGCGCCACGGTGAGGATGCGGAAGGGCGGGCGGGCCTCGAAGCGCAGGGTCCCGCCGGGGTCGAAAAAGCGCGTGTCGATGCCGTGGTAGAGGCGGTGGATGGGGGTTGCCAGCCCGGCGGCGACCCGGCCGAGGTGCTGCGCGTTGTAGCCCGTGCAGGTGACGACGAAGCGGGCGCGGGCGATCTTTTCCCGGAGCTGCGCGGGATCCGTCGTGTAGATGTCCTTGGCGTGCGCCGTGAAGCTGAAGGGAAGCCCCGCGAGGACCGAGGCGTAGAGCGCGACCGAGGCCGGCGAGTGCGCGAAATGGGCGTGGAGGTGGGCGATCCCGCTTCCCGGCAACACGCGCTCGACGAGCCAGCCCGCCTGCAGAAAATGCCTCAGGCTCGCCGGGTTCCCGCCCCGCGCCAATCGCCGCAGGGCAAGGTGCAACCCCGCCGCCCAGCGGCCCGGGCGGCGCAGGGCGAGGCGGAGGTTGCGGAAAAGGAGGCGGTGGGCGTTCTTCAGAAAGGTCTCGGGGAGGTAGTCCACCCGCGCCCGGATCGCGGCCACGACGGGGTGGGTGATCGCCTCCCGCCCCGGCCGCATGGAAAGGATGCGGATCGCGAGGCCCGCCTCCTCGAGCAGGCGGATCTCGTTGGCGATGAAGGTCTCGGAGATCCGGGGGTAGCCCTTGAGCAGCATCCCCAGGACCGGCGGCCGCGGCGCCGGATCGGGATCGCGGGGCATCTCAGCCGGCCTGCCCGCGGAACTCCCGCAGGCGCTCCTTCATGACCTCGATCCCCGTCATGGGGAAACGGGCGATCGCCTCGCGGACCGGGGCCGGCTCCTCGAGGAGGCGGCCGATCCGCTCCCGCAGGCGGCCGGGGGAGAGCTCCTCCCAGGGGATGAGCTCGATTAAGCCGCGCTGCCGGAACGCCTGCGCGCGCAGCGCCTGTTCGCGGCGCGGGCTCTCGCGGGGCACGACCAGCGCGGGGGTCCCCACGCTCAGGATCTCGCAGAGGGTGTTGTAGCCCCCCATGCAGACCACGACGTCGGCCGCGGCGAAGAGCGTCTCCATGCGCCGGAAGAAATGGTACATGCGCGCCCCCACCTTGCGCGCGCGGCGGGCGATCCCCTTGCGCTCGGCCCGCGGCATGAAGGGCCCGGTGATCAGGATGCTCCGGAAGGGCGCCGCCCCGGCCTCGGATTCGAGCATCGTGAGAAAGGCGTCCATCACCGGAAAGCCGTCGCCGCCCCCGCCGGTCGTCACCACGACCAGGCGCTCCCCCTCGCCGATCCCGTGCTCGCGCCGCAGCCCCTGCACGGCCTCGGCCGAGGGAACCTTGCGCGGGATGTAGCCCGTGAAGCGGAAGCGCAAGGCGAGTTCCTCGGGGATCGCATACTCGCTGACCGGGTCGTAGAGCCCGCGCTCGCCGTAGACCCAGATCTCGCTGTAGAGCTCCTCGAGCGCCTCGTAGGCCCCCTTCTCCCGCCACTCGCGGCGGGTCGTCTCGGCGTCGTCCATGATGTCGCGCAGGCCGAGCACCGTGCGCGTGGCCGGCCGCGAGCGCTTGAGCCACTGCAGCGCGGGGAGCACCTCGCGCTTCAAGCCCAGGGGCTCCTTGTCCACGATGAAGAGCTGGGGCTGGAAGCTCTTCACCGTGGCGGTGATGATGCTCTTGCGGATGTCGAGCGCGTGGCGCGGGTTGATCTTGATCGAAAGCGGCAGGTACTCTTCGTTGGTGCGCTTGATCATGCCGGGGATGCGCACGAAGTCGATCTGCTCGGGGAAGCTGAAGCGGCCGGCGATGGGCGAGCCGGTGAGGATGAGGATGTTCAGCCGCGGGGCGAGCAGGTGGGCGGCGATGGCGAGGCTCCTGCGGATGTGGCCCAGCCCGTAGGTGTCGTGCGAGTACATGAGGATGTTGTAGGTCGCGTTGCGGGCCATGGGGCCTCCGGGCGCGAAGGCGTCGTTCGCCGCCGGGAAAATGCGATTTTATAGTGAAATTCGGGGGATCTTGTCAATTCGCAGGCTTCCCCGAAGCCTGTGAATTTGGTATAGAGGTGCTTTGCCGCGCGCTTCTCCCGCGGCCGCGCGCCGCGATGCGGTTCTTCCGTTTGCGAGGTTGAGGCATGGCCCGCTCCGAAGTCCACCCCGTGCACCGCTTCGAGCCCTGGCAGGTCTGGCCGGGCTCCTATGACAACCCGCCCGCCGACGGCGACTTCCCCCGGCCGCCCGATCTCGGCCTGGCGATCACGCGCCGGACGAGAATCGCCTCCATGGGGAGCTGCTTTGCCCGCGAGATCAAGCGCCGCCTCCTGCAGCGCGGGTTTTGCTACATCCAGGAGGAGGCCCACCACCCCGCCGCGGTGCACGCGAGCGCGGCCTGGGAGCGGGTCTACAACACCTTCTGCATGCGCCAGATCGTGGAGTACAGCTTCGGCGACTTCCGGCCGGCCCTGCGCTGGTGGCGGGCCCCGGTCTCGGGCCGCATCCAGGACCCCTTCCGCCGCGCCGTGCTCTACGACACGGCGGAGGAGGCCGAGGCCGATTTCGCGCGCCACCGCGAGCACTCCCGCCGCGCCCTCGCCGCGGCCGAGCTGCTGATCCTCACCCTGGGGCTGACCGAGATCTGGCGCGACCGCGAGGACGGCTCCGTGATCAGCCTCCCGGGCGGGCCCTACGTGAACGAGGGCGGGGACCTCTCACGCTACGCCTTCACGGTGAGCCGGGTCGCGGAAAACCTCGAAAACCTGGAGCGCATCCACGCCCTGGTCACCGCCCACAACCCGGGCTGCCGCATCCTCGTCACCGTCTCCCCGGTCCACCTCTGGGCGACCTTCCGGCGCGACGCCGATGTCCTGAGCGCAAGCTGCAACTCGAAGAGCACGCTCCGCGCCGCGGCCGACGAGTTCGTCTCCCGCCACGAGAACGTCTTCTACTTCCCGGCCTTCGAGATGGCGACCCTCTACCGCCCGATCCTGGGCCGGAGCTGGTTCGCCCCCGGCCGCGAGAACTTCCACGTCGACAAGGCGACGGTGAAGTTCATCATGAACCATTTCTTCCGCTGGTACGCGCCGGGCGAGCCCTGCGCGCCCTTCGCCCTCGAGGAGGAGGAGGGGCTCCCTTGACTTCCGGCCCCGCCCTCCGCGACAATGGCGCGCCGGTTTTGACCCCGCCGGCAAGGAGTGGCCATGGAATTTGAGCCCGTGATCGGGCTGGAGGTGCACGCCCAGCTCAAGACGAGGACGAAGATCTTCTGCTCCTGCGCAACCGCCTTCGGCGCCCCGCCGAACACCCAGGTCTGCCCGGTCTGCCTGGGGCTGCCGGGGGTGTTGCCGGTGCTCAACCGCGCGGTCGTCGAGTGCGCGCTCGGCATGGCCCTGGCGGTCTCCTGCACCATCGCCCGCGAGAGCCGCTTTGCGCGCAAGAACTACTTCTACCCCGACCTCCCCAAGGGCTACCAGATCTCGCAGTACGAGCTTCCGATCGCCGAAAACGGCCGGCTCGCGGTCGAGACCGAGGCCGGCCCCCGGGTCGTGCGCATCCGGCGCATCCACATGGAGGAGGACGCCGGCAAGCTCGTCCACGACCCCCGCCTGGGCAGGAGCCGCGTGGATTTCAACCGCGCCGGCGTCCCGCTGATCGAGATCGTGAGCGAGCCCGACCTCGACTCCGCGGCCGCGGCCGGGGCCTATCTCCGCGCGCTGCGCGGGCTGGTCCGCTGGCTGGGGATCTGCGACGGGAACCTCGAGGAGGGAAGCTTCCGCTGCGACGCGAACGTCTCCGTGAAGCCCCGGGGGAGCCCCGTTCTGGGCACGCGGACCGAGCTCAAGAACCTCAACTCCTTCCGCTTCGTCGAGCGCGCCATCGAGCGCGAGATCGAGCGCCAGCGCGAGGTCCTGGCCGAGGGCGGGGCGGTCGTCCAGGAAACGCGCCTCTACGACCCCGAGCGCGACCGCACCGTCCCCATGCGCGGGAAAGAAGAGGCGCACGACTACCGCTATTTCCCCGACCCGGATCTCCCGCCGCTCACGATCGACGAGGCCTGGATCGAGGCCGTGCGGCAACGCCTGCCCGAGCTCCCCGAGGCGCGCCGCCGGCGCTTCGTCGCGCGCCTCGGCCTCTCGGCCTACGACGCGGGGGTGCTCACCTCCGAGCGCGGCCTCGCGGACTACTTCGAGGAGGCGCTCGCCCGCTTCCCCCAGCCGAAGACGGTCGCCAACTGGGTGATGGGGCCGGTGCTCGCGCTCTTGAACGAGCGCGGCTTGGAGCCCCAGGCCGCCCCCGTCGCACCGGCCGCCCTCGCCGGGCTGCTCACGCTGGTCGAGCAGGGGACGATCAGCGCGAAGACGGCCAAGGAGGTCTTCGCCGAGATGGCGCAAAGCGGCGCCGCCGCCGAGGCGATCGTCGCCGCCAGGGGCCTCTCCCAGATCAGCGGCGAATCCGAGCTCGAGGCAATCGCCCGCGACGTTCTCGCGCGGCACCCGGAGGAGGTCGCCTCCTTCCGCGCCGGAAAGAAGAAGCTCATGGGCTTCTTCGTCGGCGAGGTGATGAAGGCGACCCGCGGCCGGGCGAACCCGAAAACGGTGAACGCCCTGCTCGACCGGCTCTTGAACGCGTAACCCCCAGGGCGCCGGGCCCCGCCCGGCGCAAACGACCCGAGGAGTCCTCTTCATGAGAACGATCCGTTTCGCCCTCACCGCGGCCCTGCTCTTCGCCCTCTTCCCGGCCGCCCTCTGCGCCAAGACGCTCGCCATCGTCCCCTTCAAGGTCCACGCCGACCGCGACGTGGCCTTCATGGCGGACGGGATCTACGACATGCTGAGCGCGCGGTTAAACCGGCCGGGCGAGCTCGAGGTGAAGCCGCGGGCGGCCGTCGAGCGCGGGATAGCCGCCGTCCCCGGCGGCTTCGCCGAGGCGCGCGCGCCCGAGATCGCCCGCGCCCTGGGGGTCGACTTCCTGCTCTTCGGGAGCCTGACCGTGCTGGGAGAAGGGGTGAGCCTCGACGCCAAGGCGATCGAGGCGACGGGCGGCCGACCGCCCCTTTCCTTTTCCGAGCAGAGCGCAGATTTAGGCGGGATCATCTCCCGCGTGAACCGCATGGCGGGTGAGATCCAGGCCGCGCTTCTGGGAAAACCGGCGGCGGCTAAGGCCGGCGCCCCCTCGCCTGCCGCCGCCCCGCAACCCGCCGCCCCCCCCTCCGACACCCAGGCCCACCCCGAGAAGCTCTTCCGCCGCCAGGGCGGGCTTGCCCCCGAGGACCGGCCCTCGCCCTTCGTCTCCGAGGAGGGGGGCGGCGGGATCGAGCTCTCGCCCCGCTTCTGGCGAAGCGCCGCCTTTAAGCAGCTCTTCAACGGCCTCGCCCTGGCCGATGTGGACGGGGACGGCAAGACCGAAACCGTGATCGCGACCCAGGAGGGGGTCCTCGTGTATCGCATGGAGCAAGGCCGCTTCCACCAGGTACACGACCTGAGAAAGGAAAACCAGGGCCTCCCTGCGGCCCTCGATGTCGCCGACGTGAACGGCAACGGCCGGCCCGAGATCTTCGTCACCGCCCTCAGCGCAACCCGACGCGCGGTCTCCTCCTACGTTCTCGAGCACGACGGGAAGGGCTTCCGCCGCGTCGCCGAGAACCTCCCCTACTATTTACGCGTCTGCCGCACCCCGGAGCGCGGCGCGGTCCTTCTCGGCCAGGAGCACCGGCCGGGGAGCCCGCATTCGAACCGCATCCACGAGCTCATCTGGAAAAACGGCCGCTACGAACCCGAGGTCGCCGTTCCCGTGCCGATCGCCCTGAACGTCCTGGGGATGGCCTTCGCCGACCTGAGGGGGGAGCGCAAGGAGGACACGGTCGCCTTCGACCGCGACGATTTCATCCGCATCTTCGCCCCCGGCGGGGCGGAGGAGTGGCGAAGCACCGAAAAATACGGCGGGAGCACCCTCTACTTCGCCGCCGGCCGCGCCGACCAGGGCGACGTCGAAAACCCGGTCTACCTCCCCATGCGCCTTCTCCCCTGGGGGCCGGGGGCCGACGGCAAGGGCCGGCTGCTCGTGGTGCGCAACCACGACTGGTCGGGCCGCCGGCTCGAGCGCATGCGGAGCTACCAGGAAAGCCAGATCCTCTCCTTCTTCTGGGACGGCCTGGGGCTCGCCCCGGAGTGGCGGACCCGCAAGATCACGGGCGCGATCCGCGACTTCGCCGTGGGCGATTTCGCAAACGACGGCAAGAAATCCTTCGTCGCCGCGGTCGTCCTCGAGGAAGGCCACGTCATCGGCACCGACCCCAAGAGCGTGGTGATCGCCCTCGAATTCAAATAGACCCTCCCCGGACACGGCCCTTGGCAAGGGGCCGGGGCGGGTGGGATCCCCGGCCGCACGCGCTAGGCGGGGGCACCCCCGGCCTCGCGCGGCAATGGCGGGGAGAGGTACCGCGTTCTTCGCGGCGGGGCGGGCGGTGGGGGTCTCGGGGCGCCGCGGGACGGGTGGGGTGCGGTCGCTTCCTTCCCGGGGGGTCGGGAAGGGGTGCATCGGGAAATGAAAAGGCCCGGGGCCGAAGCCCCGGGCCTTTTTCGTGCAGGAAGGCCGGATGAGGCGGCGGGATCAGAAGTCGATCTGCCACTTCGCGCCGGCGTACCAGCGGTAGCCGACGTCGGCGTCCGATACCGGGTCGTCGCCGAAATCGATGTAGCCGATTTCGGGGATCAGGTAGACGCCCTTGGCGAGCGTGATCACGGCCTGGATGTAGGCTTCCCAGGCCACGGCATCGTCCACGCCGGAGACGTCGGCATCGTCGTTGCGGTAGCCGACGCCCGCCTCGAACTTCAGGGTGTCGGTGAACTTGAGGCCGGCGACGAGCATCGCGGACAGGCTCTTTGCGTCGTTGGTGTCGTCGGTGCCCTTAAGCGTGGCCCGGGCGTAGGTCGCGCCCCAGCGGCCGTTCGCCCAGCCGGCGTTCGCCCAGTTCTGGCCGTAGGCGACCTGCGGGCCGATCCAGAAGGCGCCGATGTTGATCATGCTGTCGATGCCGATGACGTAGGAATAGATGTCGAGGTCGTCGGTCAGGGAGCTGGTACCCCGATCGACCTTGAAGTACTGGAGACCGCCGAAGGGGCGCAGATCGAAGGCCCCGAACTTCATGAGGTAGGAGGCCTCGAGCTTGGGCAGGTTCCAGTCGGGGTCGCTGTTGGCCGGGGCGATTCCCCCTGCGGTGTACAGGGCGTTGGTCAGCAGGGCGATGTCGAAGTTGCCCAGGGTGAGCCCGAGCATCGCCGGGCGACGGCCGTAGAAGTTGCCGTTCCCGAGAAGGCCGTTGTCGCTGTCGAAGACCTGGCCGGAGATGAAGCGCGTGACCGGCGAGTAGTCTTTTCCGACCTTGAGGGTCGCGTTGTCGGAGAACTTCCAGAAGCCGACGGCGCGCCGGGTGTTGACGGACTCGTCACCGCCCTCGCCGCCGCTGGTTGCGCGCAGGGCGAGCTCGATCAAGCCGCTCACGTTGCCCTCTTTCACGCGCGCGCCGAGCCGCGAGTTGCCCTGGAAATCCCAGCGCAGCCCCCAGTCGGAGTCGTCGCCCGCGACCGTGCTATCGCCGAAGTCGTCGGCGATGTAAAAGGTCGCCATGCGCTGGCTGCCGTAGAAGGACCAGTCGGCGGCCAGGGCCGGTGCCGCAAGCAAAAGCACCGCGAAAACCGCAATCAGTTTCTTCATCGTCTCCATCCTCCTTGAACGAGCTGTTGGAAAACCGGTTGCAAAAACCCGACCCTTCCTGCACCTCCTTTTCCCCGGAGCGGGCGGCCTTGGGGCGTGGCCCGGGGGGAAGCCTGAAAAACCCCCCGGCACCCTCCGGCCGAAAATCGGGGCGGATCATAGGGCGAGGCCCGGACCCTTGTCAAGCGCTTTCTCTTTTTTCATCAAATTCGAAAATTTACCCACGCTTGAAGGCCCGCTCGATCATCCGCCGCCCCCAGAGGAGAAAGGTCGGCCGGCCGTGGGGGCAGGTCCCGGGGTTGCGGCAGGAATCGAGCGCCGCAAGCAAGGCCTGCATCTCGGCCAAGCCAAGCGCCTGCCCCGCGCGCACGGCCCCGTGGCAGGCGGAGAGCCGCCGCAGCCGCTCTTGCGCCGCAAACGCCCCCCCCGCCCCTTCGGTCTCCGCGAGGGCCGCGGCGAACTCGGCGATCAGGGGGGCGGCCGCGCCCCCGGCGAGGGGGCGGGGGACCTCCGCGACCTTGAGCGTCCCCTCGCCGAAGGGCTCGACCACGAAACCCGCTTCCCGGAGGGTCCCCAGATGGGGGAGCAGCGCGGCCATCGCCCGGGGGCCGATCTCGACCGTCTCGGGGAGAAGAAGCGCCTGCCGCTCCCCGCCTGCGGCGGAGGAAAACTGCTCGTAGAGGATGCGCTCGTGGGCCGCGTGCTGGTCGATCAAGACGAGGCCCTCCTCGCCCTCGCAGACGATGTAGGCGGCAGCGAGCTGCCCGAGCACGCGCAGCCGGGAAAAGCCCCTTTTTTCGACGACCTCGATCTCCGGGACGACCGGGGCGGAGGCCCCCTCCGTCCGGGGCGCAACGCCGGGGGGGGCGGGGGGGTCGGCCGCGAAAAGGGCCGGGAGGGGAGGCTTCGCCAAAGGGGCGGCGAAAGGCGCCCTCGGCTCGCGCACCGCCTCCGGGGACTTGGGCCCCACCCTCTCCCCCCAGGCGGCGAGGCCCGCCTCGTAGAGCGCCTGGGCCGCGGCGCGGCGGACGAGCTCGTGGACGACGTGCGGCCTGGCGAAGCGCACCTCGCTCTTCGCCGGGTGCACGTTCACGTCCACCCCGGCCTCGGGGGCCTCGAGAACGAGGACCGCCACCGGGAACTCGCCTCTTCCGAGGCGCTCGGCATAGGCCTGAAGGAGCGCGTGCTTCAGCATGCGGTCGTTGACCGCGCGGCGGCCGATGAGCACGAAGATCCCCTCCGCCGAGCGCCTGACCAGGCCGGGTCGCGACACCCAGCCCGTCAACCGAAACCCCTCGGTTGCGGCCTGAAGCGGGAGGAGGTCGGAGGCGTGTTTTAGCCCCAGGACGGCAAGGGCCCGCTCGAGCGGGTCGGGTGCGGCCGGGTAGCGCCTGAGCGTCCTTTCGTGGTGGGCGAGCTCGAAGCGGACCTGCGGGTGGCCGAGCGCCAGGCAGGCGACCGCCTCCGCCGCGCGCGCCGCCTCGGCGGCCGCGGATTTCATGAACTTGCGGCGGGCCGGGGTGTTGAAGAAGAGATCGCGCACCTCGACCAGGGTCCCCGGCGCAGCCGCCGCCGCGGCGATCCCCGTCACCCGGCCGCCCTCGGCGCGGATCTCGGTCCCCTCGGCGGCGCCCCCCGCGCAGGTGAGGATGCGCAGGCGCGAAACCGCGGCGATGCTGGGGAGCGCCTCGCCGCGGAAGCCGAGCGTGCGCAGGCGGAAGAGATCCTCGGCGGAGGCGATCTTGCTCGTCGCGTGGCGCTCGAGGGCGAGCCGGGCGTCCTCGCGGCCCATGCCGCAGCCGTCGTCGGCGACCCGGATGAGGGCGAGCCCCCCCTCCTCGAGATCGATGGCGACCCGGCTTGCGCCCGCATCGAGGGCGTTTTCGACGAGCTCCTTCACCGCCGCGGCCGGACGCTCGATCGCCTCGCCGGCCGCGATGCGGGCGGCCACCTCGGGGGGAAGGACGCGGATGCGGCCCGCCATCCTCAGGCCTTTTGCTCCTTGAAGAACTGGAACAGGAACTCGCCCTCGGCGGGCGAGAGGTTGAAGCGCAGGCTCGCCTCCTCGACCAGCTTGGCAAGCGGCTTGGCGGGTTCGCTCTGCCGCTCCTCGGAGATCCACTTCACGGCCTTGCGGATGCTTTCCCCCTGCGGGAGAATCGGGGCCATGGCCTCCCCTCCTTTCGTTTCGCGGTGCACACCGAAAAAGCGGCCGCACCCGGCAAGGCTCAGCACGGGCGGCGGCGGAACAGGCCCCGTTCCCCCTCGAGCGCGTGGGCGAGCCTCAGGATCGTCTCCTCGTCGAAGGCTTTGCCCAGGAGCTGGAGCCCGATCGGGAGCCCCGCCGCGGAGAAGGCGCAGGGGACCGACACCGCCGGGATCCCGGCGAGGTTCGCCGGGATGGTGAAGATGTCGGCCAAATAGAGGGTGAGCGGGTCGCCCGCCTTCTCCCCGATCCGGAAGGCGGGGGTGGGCGCGGTCGGGCAGGCGATCGCGTCGCAGTGCCGGAAGGCCTCCTCGAAATCGCGCACGATGAGCGAGCGCACCTGGGAGGCCTTGCCGTAGTAAGCGTCGTAGTAGCCCGCCGAGAGGCAGTAGGTGCCGATCACGATGCGCCGCCGCACCTCGGGGCCGAAGCCGCGGCCGCGCGTCCTTTTGTACATGGCGAGGAGCTCCCCCCCGCCCGGCTCGCGCAAGCCGTATTTCACGCCGTCGTAGCGCGCGAGGTTCGAGCTCGCCTCGGCCGGGGCGATGACGTAGTAGACGGCGACCGCGTAACGCGTGTGCGGCAGCGAGACCGGGACGGCCGTCGCGCCCAGCCGCTCGAGGGTGGCGACGGCCTCCTCGACCGCCCGGCCCACCTCGGGGTCGAGACCCTCGGCCGCACGGTACTCGGCGGGGATCCCGATCCGCAGCCCCCGGACCCCGCGGCCCAGGGCGGCGGCGAAGTCGGGGACGGGCGCATCGGCCGAGGTGGAATCGGCCGGGTCGCGGCCCGCGATCGCCGCAAGCTGCAGGGCCGCGTCCTCGACCGTCCGGCCGAAGGGGCCCACCTGGTCGAGCGAGGAGGCGAAGGCGACGAGGCCGTAGCGGGAGACCCGGCCGTAGGTCGGCTTCACGCCCACCACCCCGCAGTGCGAGGCCGGCTGCCGGATCGAGCCGCCGGTGTCCGAGCCGAGCGCCCCGAGGCAGAGGCGCGCGGCGACCGCCGCGGCCGAGCCCCCGCTCGAGCCGCCCGGGGTGCGGCTCGGGTCCCAGGGGTTGCGCGTCACCTGGAAGGCGGAGTTCTCGGTCGAGGAGCCCATGGCGAACTCGTCCAGGTTGAGCTTGCCCAGGATCACGGCCCCGGCCTGCCTCAGGCGCCGGACCGCGGTCGCGTCGTAGGGGGGGACGAAGTGTTCGAGGATGCGCGAGCCGCAGGTCGTGCGCACCCCGCGCGTGCAGAGGACGTCCTTCACCGCGAGCGGGATGCCGGTGAGCGGCCCGGCGTCGCCGGCGGCGATCCGCCGGTCGGCCGCCGCCGCGGCGGCGAGGGCCTCCTCGGCCGTCACCGTGAGAAAGGCCCCGATCCCGGGGTCCAGGGCCTCGATCCGGCCGAGATGCGCCCGCGCAAGCTCGACGGCGGAGATCTCCCTCCTCCGGAGCAGCCGGCCGGCCGCGGCGATCGTGAGCTCGTGCAGTTCCAAGACGCCTTTTCCTTTCCGCCAGGAGGCGCCGGCGGACGCGCGGCCGCCGGCCCCCCCTCAGATGACCCGCGGCACAAGGAAGCTTTCCTCGTCGGCCTCGGGCGCGTTGGCGAGCGCTTCCCCGCGCGGCAGATGCCCCCCCTCCTCGTCCTCGCGGAAGGCGTTTCTGAAAAAGCCGGCGTGGGCCGTGGCCGGAACGCCCGCCGTGTCGACCTCGCGCAGCCGGTCGATGTAGCCCAGGATCTCGGCGACCTGCGCGGCGAAGGCGTCGATCTCGGCCTCCGCGATCTCCAGCCGCGCCAGTTCGACGACATGGAGGATCTCTTCGCGGGTGATGCTCATGGGGTTCTCCTGCGCTTCACTTGGCGACCGCCTCGGCCGGGAAGCCGTCGCGGCGCAGCCGCTCGACGAGGCCGCGCGCGAAATCCCGCGTGGGGTACTCGCCCATGCGCACGCGGAAGATCTTCCCGCCGGCGGCCGAAGAGACGGGCTCGACATAGGCGGCATAGCCGCGCTGCCGCAGCCTCGCCGCAAGGCCGCGCGCCTCCTCCTCCGAGGCGAGCGCCGCCACCTGGACGGTGAAGGTGCGACCCGCCGTCGACGGGGCCGGGGCCGGGGCCGGCGACGCGGCCGGGGGCGAAGGGGCGGCCGCGGCCGGCTTTCTCTCCGGCGGCGGGGGGGCGGGGGGCTCCTTCGCGCGGGGCTCGGCTTCTTTGGTCTTTTCGGCCCTGGGCGCCTGGGGCAGGGCCGGCTTCTCCTCCGGGCCGCGCACCAGCGAGTCGTAAAACCCGAGATCGGTCTTGCGCTTCATCTCCGGCTGCGCTGCGGCCTGGGGCTTTTCCGCGGAGGCGGGGCGGCCCGCGGCCTCGACGGCGCGCTTGAGGCGGTCGATGTCGAACTCGATCGGCGCCGTGCCGCGGCCGACCATCACCCCCAGGACGAACATGCCGGCCGAGATCGCAAACACCCCCGCGACCCAGCCCCAGAGCGCAGCCCGGCTCACGGTCAGAAACGGCCTCGGTTCGCTTTCCCCCGCCGCTTGCGCCATCCCGGTTTCCTTAGAGAGTTTCCCTATCCAAGTCAAGCCGCGCCATGCCCCGCTTGACAGGAAAGAGCCCCTGGAGTAGAGGTGCGGCGACTGCGGGCCGAAGCCCGCCCTTTCCTTTCCGTTTTCGTTTTCATCGAGGCCGTTTCCTGAAAGGCCGTGCGAACCGGGCGCCCGAAGGCGCCTTGTGCGCGCGGCCTTTTTTTGTCGGCAACCGCCGCCGTAAGGAGGTCCTCCGTGAAACGGTGCTCCGTGCTCGTGGCCTTGGTTCTCTCCCTTTCTCTCCCCGCGTGGGCCCATTTCGGGATGCTCATCCCCTCGAGACCCGTGATTGCGCAGGCCGACCCCAAGACGGTCGAGCTTTCGCTCTCCTTCTCGCACCCCATGGAAGGGGTCGGCATGGACATGGCGAAACCGAAAGCCTGCGGCGTGCTCGCCGGGTCGGCGAGGGAGGACCTGACGCCCGGCCTGAGGACGGGATCGGCATCGGTTTGGCGGCCCTGGTGCCCGACCGCCGCTTCCGGGCCGACGACCCCGAGTGCCACCTTAAGGCCTACTGCCGCATCGCGGCGACCGAGAACCTCGCCTTCACGCCCGATGTTCAGTACGTCTGGAACCCCGGCGGGGACGCCGACAACGACCCCGTCTTCGCCGCCGCCCTGCGCGCCGAGTTCGGGTTCTGAGGCCGCTTTCTCTTTGCGGTCGATTCGGGTAGAGGAGGAACCATGCACCTTTCCGAGGGGGTCCTCTCCGGTCCGGTCCTGGTCGCCGGGGCGGCGCTTGCCGCCGCGGGGACGGCCGTGGGCCTGAAACGGCTCGACCCCGACCGGATCGCCCGCACGGCGATGCTCGCCGGGGCCTTCTTCGTCGCCTCGCTCGTCCATGTGCCGCTCGGGCCGGCGAGCGTGCATCTCGTCCTGAACGGGCTGGTGGGGCTGCTCCTCGGCTGGCCGGCCTTCCCCGCCATCGTGGTGGGGCTTGTCCTGCAGGCGGTCTTCTTCCAGTTCGGGGGCCTGACGACCCTCGGGGTGAACACGCTCATCATGGCGCTCCCCGCGGTGATCGGCTACGGCCTCTTTTCCCGTTTCCTCCAGTCGGGGCGTGCGGCGGCGCTCGCCGCCGCCTTCGCCTGCGGCTTCCTTGCCGTGCTGCTCGGCGGGGTCCTCGTGGGCCTTGCGCTCAGCTTCACCGAGGAGCATTTTTTCAACGTGGCCGTCGCCGTGATCCTCGCCCACCTGCCGGTGGCGGTCGTCGAAGGGGTGGTCACGGCCCTGTGCGTGGGCTTCCTGCGCCGGGTCCAGCCCGGCTTGCTCCCCGGCCGGCCGCCTGCGGAGGTGCCATGAAGCCTGCATCGTTCCTTTGCGCCCTGATCGCGGCCGCAGCCTTCCTCGTTTTCCCCGCGGGGGCCTTCGCCCACCGCGTCACCCTCTTCGCGTGGGTGGAGGGCGACACCGTGCACACCGAGTCCAAGTACCCCGACGGCACGCGGGTGAGGGAGGGCCTGATCCGGGTGCTCGACCGCGAGGGCCGCGAGCTGCTTCAGGGAAAGACGAACGAGCGCGGCGAGTTTTCGTTCCCGATCCCCCGCCGCGAGGACCTGCGGATCGTGCTGGAGGCCGGGATGGGCCACCGCGCGGACTGGCCCCTCACGCGCGAGGAGCTCGGCGGCGCGGGGCCGCCCCCCTCCTCGCCCGCCCCGGCGCAGGCTCCGGCGACGGCCCCGGCCGCCTTTTCCACGGCCGAGCTCGAGCAGGCATTAGAAAAAGCGCTGGACAGGAAGCTCGCCCCCGTGGTGAAACTGCTCTCCGAGCTCCATGAGCCGCGCCTGCGGATAGCCGACATCGTCGGCGGGCTGGGCTGGATTATAGGGCTCGCGGGGCTCGCCGCCTGGATGAAGCAGCGGCGCTGACCGCGGGAGGTCGGGTCTCTTGAAACGCATCTGCGTCATCGACGGCCAGGGGGGCGGCATCGGGGCGGCGATCCTGCGCGCGCTGAAAGACGCCTACGGCGAGACGATCGAGCTGATCGCCCTCGGCACCAACGCCATCGCCGCGGCCCAGATGCTCAAGGCCGGGGCGAACCGCGCCGCGAGCGGCGAAAACGCGATCGTCCAGACGGCCCCCCGGGTGGACGTGATCGTGGGCGCGGTCTCGATCGGCTGGGCGCACGCCATGCTGGGCGAGGTCACCCCGCGGATGGCCGAGGCGATCATGGCCAGCCCCGCGCCCAAGCTCTTCCTCCCCCTCACCCAGGAGGCGGTCCACCTGGTGGGGCTCTCCGCCGAGCCCCTGCCGCACCTGGTCCAGGCGCTCGTGCACAAGAAACTGAAGGAGGTGCTGCCCGATGTGTGAAGCGCACGCCTACGTGGAACGGGACGGCCGCGAGGAGCTGCTCCTCGAGTCGGTCGACCGGGTCGAGCCCCAGGAGGACGGGAGCTTTCTCCTGGTCAACATCTTCGGCCAGCAGAAGACCGTGAAGGCGCCCCTGAAACGGATGCACCTGGTCGAGCACCGCATCGTCTTCGGCACCTGAAGGGGGACGCACGCCCGCCTTGATCCCCGCCCCCCCCGTCGAAGGCGGCGATGCGCCCGGAGGGATCGACCCCCGGGTGCGCCTCGCCGCGGCGATCGGCTTCAGCGCGGCGACCGCCGTGTGGCAGCGGCCCGCCAGCATCCTCGCCGCGCTCGGCTTCGCGCTGGGTCTGGCGGCCTTCTTCCGCCTCTCCCCGCGGCCCCTCCTGCGCCGTCTCCTTGCCGCAAACGGCTTCGTGCTGCTCCTCTGGGCGATCGTCCCCTTCAGCCTGCCCGGCGAGGCGCTCGTCCGACTCGGTCCGCTGGCGGCGAGCCGCGAGGGGATCGCGCTCGCGCTGGCCATCACGCTCAAGTCGAACGCGCTCGTTCTTGCGCTTCTGGCGCTCGTCGCCCCCCTGCCCTTCCCGGCCGCGGGCCACGCCCTCCACCGTCTGGGGGTCCCGGGAAAGCTCGTCCAGCTTCTCCTGCTCACCTGGCGCTACCTCGCTCTCCTCGAGCAGGAATTCCACAGGCTTCGCCGTGCGGCCGCGCTCCGCGGCTTCCGGCCGCGGACCGACCTCCACACCTACCGCACTTTCGCCTGGCTGCTCGGCATGCTGCTCGTGCGCTCGGTCGACCGCGCCGAGCGCGTGCGCCGGGCGATGCTCTGCCGCGGCTTCCGGGGAGTCTTTCTCAGCCTGCACGAGTTCCGGCTGGCGGGCCGTTCGCTCGCCTTGGCCGCGGCCGCGGCCGCGGCGGTCGTCGCCTCGGCTTGGCTGGAACTCGCCGGCTGAGGGGGAGGAGGGCGCCGTGGCCGCGGAGGAACCGCTCGTCGCCCTGCGGGGCATCCGCTTCGGCTACCCGGGCGCGGCGCCCATCCTCGAGGGGCTCGACTTCGCGCTCGGATGCGGGGAGCGGGTGGGGATCCTCGCCCCCAACGGCAGCGGCAAAACGACCCTGTTGTTGCTGATCATGGGGCTCCTCAGGCCCCAGGCCGGCGAAATCCGCATCTTCGGCGAACCCCGCCGCGCCGAGGCCGACTTCCTCGAGGTCCGGCGCCGCATCGGGCTCGTTTTCCAGGACCCCGAGGACCAGCTCTTCTGCCCCACGGTGCTCGAGGACGTCGCCTTCGGGCCCCTCAACCTCGGCAAGAGCCGGGCCGAGGCGGCGGCCGTGGCGCGGCGCACGCTCGCGGCCCTCGGGCTCGAGGGGTTCGAGGGCCGCATCGGCTTCAAGCTCTCCGGCGGGGAAAAGCGGCTGGTCGCGCTCGCGGCGGTGCTCGCCATGGAACCCGAGGCGCTGCTCCTCGACGAGCCCGAAAACGGCCTCGACGCCCGCACCCGCCTGCGGCTGGTCGAGGTGCTGGAGAGGCTGCCGATCCCGCAGGCGATCGTCTCCCACGACATCGACCTCCTTGCCGCCCTCTGCGACCGGCTGCTCACCCTCGAGGCAGGCACGATCCGCGACGTGGACGGCGAGGCGCTCCACCGCCATCTCCACGTCCACCGGCTGGGCGACCGCCCCCACCGCCACGGCCTCCCCGGGTGAAGGCCGGCCTTGCAATCCCGGGGCGGCCCGGATAGAACGCGGGCATGCTGCTCGCCGTCAACGTGAACAACACGAACACCTCCTTCGGGGTGCACGGCGGGGCCGAGGGGTGGATGGCGCACTGGCGGGCGGCCACCGACCGCGCGCGGCTGGCCGACGAGTACGCCATGCTGCTGAGGAGCTTCTTCGACTTCCGCGGGCTTTCCTGGTCGCAGCTCACCGGGGTGGCGCTTTCAAGCGTCGTGCCGCCGGTCACGCCGGTCTTCGTCGAGCTCAGCCGCCGCTACCTGGGGCTCGAGCCGCTCGTCGTCTCCCACCGGCTGCGCACGGGGGTGGAGATCCGCATCGACTACCCTGCCGAACTCGGCGCCGACCGCATCCTGAACGCCGTGGCCGCCAAGCGGCTCTACGGCTGCCCCTGCATCGTGGTCGATTTCGGCACCGCGACCACCTTCGACGCCCTCTCCCGCGAGGGGGACTACGTCGGCGGCGCGATCGCGCCGGGGCTCGGGATCGCCGCCGAGGCCCTGTTCGCCCGCACGGCCAAGCTGCCGCGCATCGAGCTCACGGCCCCGCCGGCGGCGATCGGCCGCAACACCGTGCACGCCATGCAATCGGGGCTGGTGCTGGGCTACGTGGGCCTGATCGACGGCCTGGTCGGCCGGTTGCGCGCCGAGCTGGGCGGGTCGGCCCGCGTCGTCGCCACCGGCGGCATGGCGGCGATCCTCGCCGAGCACGCCGCCGTGATCGAGAAGGTCGACCCGATGCTCACCCTCGAGGGGCTGCGCATGATCTACGAGATGAACCGCTGAACCGGCCGGCCGGAGGGTTCTTTATGGAGAATAAAATCCCGGTGCTCGACCGGCGCCCGGTCGTCCTCGGCGTGACGGGCGGGATCGCCGCCTACAAGGCTGCCGATCTCGCCAGCCGCCTCGTTCAGGCCGGGGCCGCCCTCGAGGTCGTGATGACGCCCGCCGCGGCCGAGTTCGTGCGGCCGCTCACCTTCCAGGCCCTCACCCACCGGCCGGTGGCGATCGAGATGTTCTCCCTGCTCCAGGACCGCGAGATCGGCCACGTCGCCCTCGGGCAGCGCGCCGCGCTGATGATCGTCGCCCCCGCCACGGCGAACACGCTCGCCCGGCTCGCCTGCGGGCTCGCCGACAACCTGCTCGTCACCACCGCGCTCGCCTGCCGCGGCCCGCTGCTTGTCGCCCCGGCCATGGAATCGGGCATGTGGCACCACCCGGCGACGCGCGCGAACCTCGAAACCCTCACCCGCCGCGGCGCCTTCGTCGTGGGGCCGGAGAAGGGGCGGCTCGCCTCGGGCGCAAGCGGCGAGGGCCGCATGGCCGAGCCCGAGACCATCCTGGACGCGGCCTGCTGGGTGCTCGGCCGCAGCGGCCCGCTTGCCGGGAAGAAGGTCGTCGTGACCGCGGGCGGGACGCGCGAGCCGATCGACCCCGTGCGCTTCATCGGCAACCCGAGCAGCGGCAAGATGGGCTTCGCCCTTGCCCGCGCGGCGCGCGACCGCGGCGCCGAGGTGACCCTGATCCACGGGCCGGTCGCCCTGCGGCCGCCCTACGGGGTTGCCTGCCACGCGGTCGCCACCGCGGCGCAGATGCAGGAAGCGGTGCTCGCGGCCGCCGCCGGGGCCGATGTCCTGCTCATGGCCGCGGCCGTCGCCGACTACCGGCCGCGGGCGGCGGCGGCGCAGAAAATCAAGAAGGAGGCCGAAGCCGCGCGCCTCGAGCTCGTGCGCACCGAGGACATTCTCGCGTGCGTCGCCGAGCGGCGCCGCAGCGGCGAAGCCGGCCCGGCCGTCGTCGTCGGCTTCGCCGCCGAGACCGAGGAGCTCCTGCGCCACGCGCGCGAGAAGCTCGAGAAAAAAGGGCTGGACCTGATCGTCGCCAACGACGTGAGCGCCGCGGAAAGCGGCTTCGAGGCGGAGACGAACCGCGTGGTGATCCTCGACCCCCGCGGCGGGGTGGAGAGCCTGCCGCTTCTCCCCAAGCGCGAGGTGGCCGAGGCCATCCTCGACCGCATCCTCCCCCTGCTCGCCGCGCGCTAAGAACACGCCCTTCCCCTCCCCCGGGCGGCGCCGGACGGGCCCTTGCCCGCATTGACGAACGCCGCCGGCCGTGTTACACATTGAGGTAAACAGATGATCACCAAAACCGCCTCGATGGAGGAAACCCAGACCCGATGAAACGAAGCGCTCTCTTCTCCGTGTTGGGTGCCGCGGCGATCGCCTTCTTCCTCATGTTCCTGCTCGCGGAGGCCGCCCAAGCCGCCCGCGTGGGCGGCGGCAAATCCTTCGGCAGCCGGCCGAGCTACCAGCGAAGCGCCCCGCTGCCCTCGCCCTCCCCCGGAACCCCGCAACCCGGGGGCCAGCCGGCGGCTGTTGCCCCGCGGCCCGCCTTCGGGGGCTTCGGCGGCATGCTGGGGGGGATGCTCATGGGCGGCCTGATCGGCTCGCTGCTCTTCGGCGGCGGCCACGGCTGGGGCGGCCCGGGGCTGCTCGACCTCCTCGTCCTCGGGGGCGGGATCTTTCTCCTCTTCCGGCTGCTCCGGGCACGCCGGCCCGCGCCGGCCGCGGCCGGCCTCTCCGGGTCGCCGGGACTGGCCCGCGGGGAGCTGGACCCCTGGGGAATCGCCGCCTCGCGCACGGCCGAGGCACCCTCCCCGCAGGCCGCCTACCCGGAGGGCTTCGACGCCGAGGAGTTTCTCCAGGGCGCGCGCCTCATCTACAACCGCCTGCAGGCCTCCTGGGACCGGCGCGACCTCGAGGACATCCGCGCCTTCACGACCCCCGAGGTCTTCGAAGAGATCCGGCGCCAGGCCGAGGAGGATCCCCGGCCCGGGAAGACCGACATCCTGCTCGTCCACCCCGCGATCCAGGAAGTGCGCGAGATCGAGGGCAAGATCGTGGTCTCGGTCCTCTACGACGCCATGCTGCGGGAAGAGGCCTCCGAGGCGGCCCGTCCGGTGCGCGAGCTGTGGCACTTCAGCCGCGACGCGCAGGGCGGGGACTCCTTCTGGAAGCTCGAGGGGATTCAGCAGGCGGAGGGCTGAACGCGCCTCACGCGGCCGAAAGGGTGCGGATCCCCTGTTGCCGCAGCGCCTCCTCCGCCAGCGCGTTGTCGGAGAAGCGAAAGACCATGACCGCCGTCCCGGGCCGGGGGCTCACCGCGGTGTAGGTGTAGGACACGGCGACGGGGACCGCCGCGAGCGCATCCAGGATGCGGCCCAGGGCGCCGGGTCGGTCCTCGACTTCGATCACGACGACCTCGTTCAAGACCGCCGTGAGCTTGCCGGCCGCGAGGGCCGCGGCCGCCCGCTCGGGCTCGGCGACGATCAGCCGCAACTTGGCGTGGATCTCGCCGTTGTCCACGAGGCAGTGGGCGCGCACGTCGATCCCGGCCTCGCCCAGAAGCGAAAAGACCCGCCCCACGTCGCGGGCGGTGTTGCCCGTCAAGACCGTCAGCTGTTGTCGGTACATCCTCCCATCCCTCCGGCGCCGTGAGGGGTCGACCTCCGATGCGCCCTGCCTGATTGCGGCTTACCTAACAAAGCCCCTGCGCGGATGCAACCTCGGCCGCCAGGGGTTGTAACCTTTTTCCCGGTCGCGGCTCCTCAGAGGCGACACAACACCCCGCTTCCCCGGAGGGCGAAATGGCGATTTCCCGGCGCACCTTTCTCAAGGGCTCGCTTGCCGCCGCGGCGCTTGCCGCGGCACCTGCACCGCCGGCCGCCGCCGCGGCCGAGGAATCGCTTGCGACCTTGATCGACATCCGCAAATGCATCGGCTGCGGCTCCTGCGTGGCGGCCTGCCGCGAGGCGAACGCCGACCGCTTCCCCGAGCCGCAAAAGCCCTTCCCGCGGATGTTCCCCGCCCGGGTCAAGGTCTCGGACTGGTCCGAGCGCCGCGAGGTCGACGACCGGCTCACCCCCTACAATTGGCTCTTCATCCAGCAGGCGCGGGTCGTGCACGACGGCCGGGAGATCGAGCTCACGCTCCCGCGGCGCTGCATGCACTGCGTCAATCCCCCCTGCGTCAAGCTCTGCCCCTGGGGGGCCGCCCGGCAGACGCCGGAGGGCATCGCGCTCATCGACCCCGAGATCTGTCTCGGCGGCTCGAAATGCAAGAGCGTCTGCCCCTGGGACATCCCCCAGCGGCAGACCGGCGTGGGGCTCTACCTGAAGCTCGCCCCTTCCTTCGCCGGAAACGGGGTCATGTACAAGTGCGACCGCTGCCGAAGCCGCCTCGCCGCAGGCGGGCTTCCCGCCTGCATCGAGGCCTGCCCCGAAGAGGTCCAGACGATCGGGCCGCGGCCGGAGATCCTCGCCCGCGCCCGTGCGATCGCCGACGAGATCGGGGGGTTCATTTACGGCGAGCACGAAAACGGCGGGACGAACACGATCTACGTCTCCCCCGTCCCCTTTGAGATACTGAACCGCGGGATCGAGACCGGCGAGGGGCGGCCGCACCTCGCGCCCGTCCCGGACATGATGGACGAGGCAAACCGCCTGGCGGCGGCCCTGGCGATCGCCCCCCTGGCCGGGGTCGCGGGTGCGGCCCTGCGGCTTGTCTCCCGCGCACGGGGCAACACCCCGTCGGAGGAGAGCGATGAACGCTGACGCGCAAGTCCCCGCGCGGCCGACCGCCCCGGGCCGGGCCGCGCGATGGGCCTTCCGGGGGCTCGTCTTCCTGCTTGCCCTGACGGGCTTCGGGCAACTGCCGATCTACAACCGCTATTACCTGAGCGATCTCCCCGGCTGCGGCTGGCTGGCCGACTACTGGGCGACGCGCCTCGTCCACTACCTGGCGGCGGCCCTCTTTCTCGCCCTCCTCGCCCACGCGGCGACCCTCTACCTCGCCGCACGCCGCCCGCGGCGCCTGCGCCTTTCCCGCTCCGGGGCGCTGCGCGCGGGGCTGCTCGCCGCGCTCGTCGTCTCCGGCGGCCTGATCGTGGTCAAGAATTTTCCGGGGGTTTTCTTTTCCGACGCCCTCGTGATCGCCGTCGATCTCGCCCATCTCGGCGCGGCGGCGGCCTTTCTCCTGGCCCAGCTCATCGCGCTCATCGGCCGCCGCCCCTGGGTCGAGCAGGCAGCCTGAGGGAGGCCCCGGCCGGGGCGACCCGAGCAAGGCGAGCCCCGCAAGGAAGCCGGCACCGCCCGGCCCCTCCCCCACCCTACCGGCCAAGCCGCAAGAGCCCGACGCCCAAAAGCGTGCACAGGGTGGCGAAGAGCTTGAGGAGATCGAGCCGCTCCTTGAGCACCACGACCCCCAGCAGCAGGGCGAAAACGATGCTCGTCTCGCGCAGCGCCGTGACCAGGGGGATCGGGGCCCGGGTGAAGGCCCAGGTCACCAGCGCATAGGCCAGAAAGGAGGCCCCGCCCCCGCTCAGGGCGAGCCGCGGCTCATGGAAAACCGCCCGGCGCACGGACTGCGGATGGACGAGGCCCATCCCCAGCGCAAAGAGGGCGGCGTTCGCCACCGAGAGCCAGCCGTAGTAGCCGAGCGCCGTGCCGGCGGTACGGGCCCCCATCCCGTCGACCAGGGAATAGGCGGCGATGAACCCGCCGGTGACGAGCGCGAGGGCTGCGGCGCGGCCGTTGCGGAGGCCTTCGCTGCGGCGGACGAGGGCGAGGCTCATGATGCCGGTGCCGATCAGGGCGACGGCCGCCAGCTCCACCCGCGAAAGGCTGACCCCCAGCAGCGTGAGGGAAACGCCGGCGACGATGAGCGGGGCCGAACCCCGGGCCAGGGGATAGACCTGGCTCAGGTCGCCGGCCCGGTAGGAGGCGAGCAGAACGAGCTGGTAGCCCGTGTGCAGCACCGCACCGCCCAGGATGAAAGGCAGGGCCTTCGCGTCGGGCGCGGGGGCGACCCCGAGGGCCGCCAGGGCGAACGGCGTGTGCCCCAGAACGACGGCGGTCATGCCGAGATACGGGTCCCCGGTGCGCTTGACCAGGAAATTCCAGGAGGCGTGCAGAAACGCGGCGGCCAGCACGAGGGCCATCACCGGCAGGGTCATGGATGCCCACCGCCCTTCGGAGGTTCGGTCCGCCGTCCCACCGCCCGACCGCGGGGTTCCCCGGCCGGTCCCCCTCGGCCCCGGAGGCCGAGGGGTTTCCGCTCCGGCCCCGCGGTCGTTCCCCCGGCGTTCATTCGATGAACTGCGCGATCACGCTGTGCCTGCGCTTGATCTCGAACATGAGGCGATCGCAGTGGCGCATGCGCGCGAGCGAACGGACGATGAGCATGACGCCGAACACGGCGAGGGCCAGGGAGAAAACCCCCAGGGGAATGAGCACAGGCAGCACGTGCTCGATGAGGTAGTATTTCGAGGTCGCGATCAAGACGCTCGCCACCGACAGGGGCAGGGCGAGAACCGCGATCCCCGTCCGCATCACGGCCAGCGAGGTCCGCTTTTCGGCAAGGAGCAGCTGCACTTCGCCGATCACGACCGACACGGGAGGAAGAGCGTCCCCCTCGCCGCCGGCTCGGTCTTCCCCCCTGCGGCCGCTCGACCCTGCGGGGGGAGGCGCCGCGCGGGCCTCGGGGGCCTCTCCCGGCCGGCCGGCCTCGGTGGAGGTCCCATGGAAGATGCGCTTCATGCCGTCTCCTCCGGCCGCGGGTCCGGGGTTCCCCCCAGGGGCGCGGGTGCGGCCCCGCCGGGGCCCGCGCCCAGGACAAAAAGGGGCTGCGGTGTTTTTCCCCCGCAACCCCCCCGTTTCCCGTGGTAGGCACGACGAGATTTGAACTCGTGACCCCTACCGTGTCAGGGTAGTGCTCTCCCCCTGAGCTACGTGCCTGAAATCGGGAAACTTCTTAGCATCCGGCCCTCAGCCTGTCAAGCAGGCGCACGCTCCCGCCCGCCTCAATCGCGGCGGGTCTCCTCTTTCCGGGCGGCGTTGGCAAACCCGGCCTGCAGCAGTTGGAGCCCGGTCCAGGTGTAGTGCAGCCCCGAAAGGACGGTCATCACGACCGCGATCCAGCAGAGCGGGTAAACCGCCGGGTCGAGGGCGGGCAGCCTGAGGGCGAGGAGGGCGGCGGCGACCAGCACCACCTGGCAGACGGTCGTCCACTTGCTGAGGATCGAGGGCCGGATCTCGAAGGCGATCTTGGCGAAAGCGAGCACGGCAACGCCGATCACGATCAGCACGTCGCGGCTGATGACGACGACCGCCACCCAGGGGGGGATCCCCTGGATGAGGGCGAGGCAGATGAAGGCCGCCGTGAGGAGGAGCTTGTCGGCGATCGGGTCGAGCACGGCGCCGAGCGCGCTGCGCCGGTCGAGCAGGCGCGCGAGCAGACCGTCCAGGCCGTCGCTCACCCCGGCCGCAAGGAAGACGGCGAGCGCCCAGCCGGTGTCCCCGCGGATGAGGAGGATGACGAAAAGCGGGGTGAGAAAGATCCGCAGGACGGTGATCAGGTTGGGGAGGCTGATCGTGTGCCGCATGCCCTTCTTGCACCCGCCTCTTCCGGCGGGCGGGCCGCCGCCGCGTAAGGCCCGGGGTTCTTCAGCGGGGCGCGAGAACGACCCGCAGGCCGCCTTCTTCCGCCGCTTGGGCGACCGAAACGGTGAAGGCCTCGAAGGCCATCGCCGCAAGCCTCTGGGCCAAGTCCTCCACCCCGCCCCGGAAGGACACCTCGAGCGCGGTTTCGACGCCGCGAATCTCCCGGACCTGGAGGCCCTCGACCCCGGGAAGCTCAAGGAGCGCCCGGCGGAAGCGGACGAAATGGGCGAGCGCCGCGCCGGCCTCCACCTGGAGGAGAATCGGCCGCGGCGCTGCGGGCGCAGCCCCCTCCGCCGCGGCCAGGCCCGCGGCGAGCAGCCGCTCGCGCAGGAGTCGCTCGTTCAGCGTGACCTGGAGCAGGACCCGGTGCTCGCGGCCGGCGGGGGCCTCGGCAAGCAGGCGGTAATCCTGGACGAAATCGCCGGGCCGGGAGAGCACCTCGTCGTTCACCCGGCGGAAGCCCTCGGCAAGCCGCTCCGGCGGCAAGCGCTCGATCGCCGCCGCAGCCACGGCGCGGAGCATCGCATCGGCGATCGCGGCCTCGCGGGCCGCGGCGGGCCCGGCCCCCGCCGTCGGCCCCGCGCCGAGGGCGACCACGGTGCGCAGGTCCTCGGCTTTCTGCGCCCCGGCGGGGGCGGCGACCGCGAGCAGCGTGGCCAGGAACAGCACCCAGGCCCTCTCGGGCATCCCAAAAACCGGCGGCATGCGCTTCGTTCCTCCCGGCCTCACAGGCTCAGAGATTCCGTTCCAGGCAATAGTCGGCCAGGTCCATGAGCGTCCGCCGCGTGGGCGAGTCGGGGAAGCGGCGGAGGTGTCCCTTCGCCGCGGCGATCCACGTCTCGGCCGCGCGGCGGGCGTAGGCGATCGCCCCGCTTTGCGCCAGAAACCCGCGCAGCCAGGCGAAATCTTCGGCGGGAACGTCGGGGTTGCCGATCAGGGCGAGGATCCGCCGCCGCTCGGCCGCGCCGGCCAGGGCGAGACCCCGGATCAGCGGCAGCGTCATCTTCCCCTCGCGCAGGTCGCTGCCCACGTCTTTTCCGATTCGCTCGGCCTGGGCCGTGTAGTCGAGCAGATCGTCGGCGATCTGAAAGGCGTGGCCGAGGGCGAGCCCGTAGGCCGCGAGGGCCTCCTCGCTCGAGGCCGGGGCCTCGGCGAGCAGCGCGCTCACGCGGCAGGCCGTCTCGAAGAGCACGGCCGTCTTGCGGCGGATGACCTCGCCGTATTCCTCCTCGCTGAGGCCGGGGTCGCCCTTGCGCTGGAGCTGGTGGACCTCGCCCTGGGACATCTCCTCGGTCAGGCGCGCGAGCACGGCGACGATCCGGGGGTTGCCGGTGGCGGCGGTGAGGGAAAGGGCGCGCGCAAGCAGGAAATCGCCCACGAGCACGGCGATCGCGTTTCCCCAGAGCCGGTGGGCGGCCGGCTTGCCGCGCCGCGTCTCGGCCCCGTCGACCAGGTCGTCGTGCAGGAGGGTCGCCGCGTGCAGGTACTCGAGCGCGGTCGAGAAGGCCGTGTCGTAGCTGCCGCGGTAGCCGCAGAGCCGCGCACCCAGCACCAACAGCAGCGGCCGCATCCGCTTTCCGCCGTTGAAGAGGATGTGGCCCGCGACCTCGCGCACGAGATCGAGGTGCGGGGTCAGGTTTGCGACGAGCGCCTCCTCGATCGCCCGGAGATCGGCCTCCACCGCCCCGAGAATCCGTGTCTTCAGGCCGCTCACGGGGCCTCCGCCAGCAGGTCGTATTCCATCACGTCCCGGATGTGCGCCGCCACGAAGCCCCCCAGGGGCAGCCGGACCCCGGGCCTTGCCTGCACGTAGGTGACCCCGTCCACCTCCGGGGCCTGAAGCGCCGTGCGCCCGGAGAACATGCCGTTTCCCAGGTCCTCCTCGATCAGGACGGTCATCCGCCGGCCGATGTGCCGCTGGTTCTTCTCCGCGGCGATGTCGAGCTGCAGGGAGAGCAGCCGGTCGTAGCGCTCCTGCGCCGTCTCCCGCGGCACCGCATTGGGGAGCCGGTGCGAGGGCAGGTCCTCGGCGTCAGAATAGACGAAGGCGCCGAGATGGTCAAAGCGGATCTCCTCGGCGAAGTCGAGGACCTGCTGGAAATCGTGCTCGGTCTCTCCGGGAAAGCCGGTGATCACCGTGGTGCGCAGGCAGGCGTCGGGGACGATCTCGCGGATGCGCCGGAAGAGGCGGCGCAGCCCCTGGCGGGTGTAGTTGCGCCCCATGCGCCGGAGCACGCGGTCGCTCGCATGCTGGATGGGGAGATCGAAATAGGGGCAGACCGCCGGCAGCGCGGCGACCGCGCGGATGAAGGCCTCGTCGATGCTCTCGGGGTGGCCGTAGAGCACGCGGATCCAGAGGCCCTCGCGGCGCGCACCGCCGCAGGCCCCGGCGAGGTGGTGGAGCAGCGCGGCGAGCGGGACCGGCGGATCGAGGTCTCGGCCGTAGTGGGTGGTGTCCTGGGCGACGAGGTTCAACTCCTTCACCCCCCGATCGACCAGGTCGCGCCCCTCGGCGAGGATGTCTTCCGGGGGCCGGCTTTTCTGGCGGCCCCGCAGGCGCGGAATGATGCAGAAGGTGCATCCCCGGTCGCAGCCCTCGGCGATCTTGAGGTAGGCCGTGTGCGGGGAGGTCAGCACGCGCTCGGCGTTGAGGGAGCCCACGGCGAGGGTGTCGGGGTCCGGCAGAATGGCCTTCGGCGCCCCGGTGCGGTCCCCCACGGCCTCGACGATGCGGTCGAGGGCCCCGGTCCCGAGGAAGAGGTCCACCTCGGGCAGCTCGGGGACGATCTTCTCGCGGTAGCGCTCGGGCAGGCAGCCGGTGACGACGAGCCGACGGCAGGAGCCGCTCTTCTTGTAGCGGGCGAGCTCGAGAATGGTCTCGAGCGACTCCTGGGCCGCATCCTCGATGAAGCTGCAGGTGTTGACGACGATGACCTGGGCGTCCTCGGGCCGCTCGGTCAGCACCCAACCCGCCTGGCGCAGCCGGCCCAGCATGAGCTCGCTGTCCACCTGGTTCTTGGCGCACCCCAGGCTGACCAGGCAGAGGGTGCCCGGCGGACGGCGGCGGCGCGGCGTGGCGGCGGGGGGCGTCATCATCCCGAAGGGGTTGCGGATTCGAAAAACGAACGGGTCCATCCCAGAGTAAGAAGGGCCCCGGAATCTGTCAACGCGGCCGGGGCTCGGCCGGCGGCGGGAACCCGGAAGTCACCCGCTCGAGGAGCCCGCCCTCGGCCGTCTCCACGAGGATCAGGCCCTCGACGTTCTCCAGGCGCTCAAGAAGCGCGATCCCCTCCTCGGCGCCGAGCACCATGACGGCCGTCGCCAGGGCATCGGCGGTCATGCAGTCGGGGGCGAGGACCGAGGCGCTCACGACCCCGCGGGCGACCGGCCGGCCGCTCTGCGGGTCGACGACGTGGCTGTAGCGCCGGCCTTCGTGCACGAAGAACTGCCGGTAGTCGCCGCTGGTCGCGAGCGCCGCGTCGGAGAGGGCGACCACGCGGTAGACCTCGTCCGGCCGGGCGCGGCTGTCGGGCCGGGCGATGCCGATGTGCCAGGGGGCCCCGTCCCGCCGCCGGCCCGCGGCGAAGACCTCGCCGCCGATCTCGACCAGGAAATCGCGCCAGCCGGCCTCCCGCAGGAGGCGGGCCACCTCGTCGACCCCGTAGCCCTTGGCAACGGCCGAAAAGTCGAGGCTGACCCGCGGGTCCTCCTTCACCAGCCCCGCCTCGCCGCGAAGCGAGACCCGCGAGAGCCCGACTGCGGCGCGCGCGCGGGCGATCTCCTCCTCCGAGGGCGGCTCGGCGCGCGGTTTGCCCCGGCCGAAGCCCCAGAGATCGACGAGCGGCCCCACGGTGGGGTCGAACGCCCCGCCCGACCAGCCGTGGACCCGCTGCGCGGCCTCGAAGACGCGCCGGAAATCGGCGGAGACGACGAAGGCCTCGCCCGCGGCGGCGAAGCGGTTGAAGCGGCTGATCTCGCTTTCGGGCAGGAAGGGCGAAAGGCTGCGGTTGAGCTCCGCAAGCCGCCGGTCGATCTTTTTCTGCAGCGCCTCCGTCCCGCTCCAGGGCCGGCCGACCAGCTTCACGCTGTAGGTCGTCCCCATCGTGCGCCCCGAAAGGACGTGCTCGGCGCGCGGGTCACAGCCGGCCGCCCCCGCGGCGAGGAGCAGGAGCGCGGTCAGGGCCCGAAACGGAAGGCTGCGGGACGAGAGCATGGCGGGCGGCTCAGCAGATGCGCGGGAACTGCTCCCCGGAGAGCATGTCGACGATCCTGCGGCCGCCGATGCGGGTCTGCATGACGACCCGGCCGGCGGGCGCGGCGAGCGCCTCGCCGATCCAGGCCGCATCCCTTCCGGCGGGGTCGGCGCGCACGGCGGCGAGCACGGCCTCGGCCGCCTCCGGGTGCACGAAGGCGACGAGCTTGCCCTCGTTGGCGAGGTAGAGCGGGTCGAAGCCCAGCAGTTCGCACAGGCCCGCGACCTCGGGCTTGAGGGGGATCCGCTCCTCATGGATCAGGACCCCCACACCGGAGCTCTCGGCGATCTCGTTCAGGGCGGTCCCCAGACCGCCGCGGGTCGGGTCGCGCAGCACGTGCACGGCCTCGCCGCCGGCGGCGAGCATCGCGGCCACCATCCGGTGGAGGGGGGCGGTGTCGCTTTGCACGGTCGTCCGGAAGGCGAGCCCCTCGCGGCCGGCGAGCACGCTCACGCCGTGGTCGGCGAGGCTCCCGCTCAGCAGGATGCGGTCGCCCGGCCGCGCCCGGTGGCTCGCCACCCGGACCCCCGGCGGGATGAGGCCGATGCCGGAGGTGTTGATGAAGACGCGGTCCGCCGCCCCGCGGGGGACGACCTTGGTGTCGCCGGTGACGATCGCGACCCCGGCCTCCCGGGCGGCCCGCGCCATGGTGCCGAGGATGCGCCGGAAGTCCTCGAGCGGGAACCCCTCCTCGAGGATGAAGGCCGCGCTCAGGGCGAGCGGCCGCGCCCCGCACATCGCCAGGTCGTTCACCGTGCCGTTCACGGCGAGATCGCCGATGTCCCCGCCGGGGAAGAAGATCGGGTCCACCGTGTAGGAATCGGTCGAGAAGGCAAGCCGCGACCCTTCCACCTCGAGGATCGCGCCGTCGTTCAGCTCGGCGAGCGCCGGGTTGTCGAAGGCGGGCAGCAGGAGATCGCGCAGCAGGCGGTGGGCGATACGCCCGCCGCTGCCGTGGTCGAGCAGGATCTTGTCCGCGGGGTCCATGCCGTCACCCTCCGGCGGAGGCGTCGTGGTAGCGGAAGTAGGCCGCGCAGGTCCCCTCGCTCGAAACCATGCAGGGGCCCACGGGGTCCGAGGGCGTGCAGCGGGTCCCGTAGAGCGGGCATTCGGGCGGGGTCTTGCGCGCGGTGAGGATCTCCCCGCACGAGCAGCCCCGGGGCTCGGGGGCCGGCGCCAGCTCGAGGGGGAAGCGCCGGGCGGCGTCGAACGCCGCGTAGGCCTCCCGGATCTCAAGCCCGCTCGCGGGGATGACGCCGATCCCCCGCCAGCGCGCGTCGGCCGGCTCGAAGACCGCCGCGAGCACCCGCTGCGCGGCGGGGTTGCCCTCCTCGGCGACCGCGCGGCGGTAGACGTTCTCCACCTGCGGGCGTTCGGTCTCGGCCTGGGCGACGAGGGCGGCCACCGCCTGCAGGATGTCGACCGGCTCGAAGCCGGCGATCGCGCAGGGAAGCCGGATGCGCTCGAAGAAGGGGAGGTAGGCCCTGCGGCCGATCACGACCGAGACGTGGCCCGGCAGCAGAAAGGCGTCGATCCTCAGGTCGCCGGCCGCGGTGAGCGCGGCGAGCGCCGGCGGGACCGTCTTGTGCAGGCAGAGCACGCTGAAGTTGCCGAGCCCCGCCTGCCGGGCGGCGAGCACGGCCGCGGCCACGGTGGGGGCCGTCGTCTCGAAGCCGATGCCGAGAAGGACGACCTCCCGGCCGGGGGTCTGCCGCGCGAGCGCGACGGCATCGAGCGCGGAGTAGACGATCCTCACCTCGCGGCCCGCGGCCCGCTCGCGCTCGAGCGAGGAGCGGCTTCCCGGGACGCGCAGCAGGTCGCCGAAGGTGGCGATGACGACCCCGGGCCGCCGGGCGAGCTCGATCGCGGCGTCGATCTCGGCCGTGTCGGTCACGCAGACCGGGCAGCCCGGGCCGGAGAGCAGCGTGATCGTCTCCGGCAGCAGGCTGCGGATCCCGTGGCGGAAGATCGACACCGTGTGCGTGCCGCAGACCTCCATGATGCGCAGCGGCCGGCGGCTCAGGCGGCGGATCCTCGAGGAAAGCTCCTGGACCAGGCGTCGGTCGCGGTATTCGGCGCTGTGGCGGGTGGCCATGGGGGGGCTCCTTCCTCCGGGCGGCTCCGGCGCCTCGTCAATCCCGGGACGCCGCGACCAGCGCCTGGCCGAGGGCGATGCCGCCGTCGTTCGCCGGGACCTGCTCGTGGCTGTACACCGCGAAGCCCGCGGCGGCAAGCCCGCGGAGGAGGCCCTCGAGGAGGCGCGCGTTCTGGAACACCCCCCCGCTCAGGACGACGCGCGCAAGCCCGCGCTCCTCGCGGATGCGGCGGCACAGGCGCACGAAGAGCCGCACCAGGCCGTTGTGGAAGCGGGCGCTGATCTCGGCGGCGGGGCGGCCCCGCAGGAGGTCCTCCACCACCGCGCGGACGAGCGGCGCAGGCAGGATGCGCCGCGGCTCCCCCTCCTCCCATTCCGTGTCGTAGGCCTCCTCCACGCCCTCGGCCGCTTCCATCTCGAGCTCCATCGCCGCCTGCCCCTCGAAGGCCACGCGGCGGCGCAGCCCCAGGATCGCGGCGACGGCGTCGAAGAGCCGCCCCAGGCTCGAGGTGAGCGGGGCGTTGACGCCGCCTGCGGCCATGGCCGCCGCGACGCGCACCCGCTCCTCCCCCGTCTCCGCGAGAACGGGCAGATCGAGCCGCGAAAACCCGCTCCCGTAGGCCGCCTGGAGGTGACTGACCGCCATGCGCCAGGGCTCGCGGATCGCGGCCGCCCCGCCCGGCATGGGAACACAGGCGAGGTGCGCCAGGCGCTCGAAGCCGGCGGCGTCGGCGGCGAGCACCTCCCCGCCCCAGACCGTCCCGTCGGGGCCGTAGCCCGTGCCGTCGCAGGCGATGCCGATCACCGGTCCCTCGAGCCCGTGCTCGGCCATGCAGGCGGCGACATGGGCGTGGTGGTGCTGCACGCGCCGGAGGAGGAGCCCCCGCTGCTCCTCGGCCCAGCGGGTGCTCAGGTAGTCGGGGTGGAGGTCGCAGGCGAGGATCTCGGGGCGGATGTCGAGGATGCGCTCGAGGTGCGCGATCGTCTCGCAGAAGGCCTCGTAGGTGGCGAGGTTCTCGAGGTCCCCGATGTGCGGGCTGAGGAAGGCGCGATCGCCCTTCACGAGGCAGACCGTGTTCTTGAGCTCGGCGCCCACGGCGAGAAGCGGCGGCAGCCGGCGGGCGAGGAAAACCGGCCGCGGCACGTACCCCCGCGCCCGGCGCACAACGCGCGTCTTGCCGGCGACCCGCCGCACCACCGAGTCGTCGCAGCGGCGCACGATGCCGCGGTCGTGGAGGAGAAAGGCGTCGGCGATCCCGGAGAGCCGCGCGAGCGCCTCCTCGTTGCCCGCGGCGATCGGCTCCTCGCTCAGGTTGCCGCTCGTCATGACGAGGGCGGGGAAGCCCTCGGCGAGGAGCAGGTGATGAAGCGGCGTGTAGGGGAGCAGCACCCCGACCCAGCGGTTGCGCGGGGCGACCCCGGCGGCGAGCGGGCCGGCGGGCCGCTTGCGCAGGAGCACGATCGGCCGCTCGGGGGCGGAAAGCAGTCGGGCTTCCTCCTCCGCGACGAAGGCGTAGGTGCGGACCGCCGCGAGATCCGGCGACATGACCGCCAGCGGTTTCTCCTCGCGGCGCTTGCGCGCGCGCAGCCGCGCGACCGCCTCGGGGTCGAAGGCGTCGACCGCGAGGTGGAAGCCCCCCAGCCCCTTCACGGCGAGGATGGCCCCTTCCCGCAGCAGGGCGGCGGCGGCGGCGACGGGGTCGGCGGCGGCGACGGGGTCGCCCGCCGCGTTGTGCAGCGCAAGCCGCGGCCCGCAGGCCGGGCAGGCGTTCGGCTGGGCGTGGAAGCGGCGGTCGGCGGGGTGTTCGTACTCGGCGCGGCAGGCCGGGCACATCGCGAAATCGCGCATCGAGGTCTTCGGCCGGTCGTAGGGGATGTCCTCGATGATCGTGTAGCGGGGCCCGCAGTTGGTGCAGTTGATGAAGGGGTAGCGGAAGCGGCGGTCGCGCGGGTCGAAGAGCTCGGCCAGGCAGTCCTCGCAGACGGCGACATCGGGCGGGATGAGCGTCTCCATCGAGGCGCCGCGGCGGCTCTCCACGATGCGGAAGCCTGCGGCGCCGCACGGCTCCCGTTCGGTCGCGCGCACCTCGGTGATCCGGGCGAGCGGCGGGGTGCGCGAGACGAGATCGGCCTCGAAGGCGTCCAGACGTTCGGGGGCGCCCTCGATGTCGATCAGCACCCCCTCGGAGGTGTTGGCGACCTCGCCCTTCAGGCCGTGGCGCAGCGCGAGCTGGTAGACGAAGGGCCGGAAACCCACCCCCTGGACGATGCCGTTCACCAGCAGCCGGCGCGCCGCAAGCCGCGCGTCCATGGCCTCATTCCCCGGCGGGGGGCTCCCCGCCGGGGGCGCCGCCCGCAAGGGCCGCCGCCTCCCGCAGCAGGGAGAGCGTTTCGCGGGCGGCCTCCTCGTCGATGCGCGAGATGGCGAATCCCGCGTGCACGATGACCCAGTCGCCGACGGCGGCGTCCTCGAGGAGAAGCAGGCTGCACTCGCGCCGCACGCCGTCCACGTCGATCACGGCCATGCGGTCCTTGATCTCAACGATGCGCGAAGGGATCGCCAGGCACATCTGCGGAAGAATCCTTGCGGCTCCAGCGGACGCCCAGCCGTTCGAGCTCGGCCAGGACCAGCCGGATCACGGGTTCGACCTGCGCGGCCACGGGAGGCGAAAGCGCAAGCCCCAGCGTTTCGACATCCAGCGGCTCCACCCCCAAGATCACCGTCCGCGGCACGTTGTCAAGGGCCTGGCAGAGGGTCAGGGCCTCGAGGAAATCGACCTGGTGGAGCGAGTTCTTGGCGCGGATGCGCGCGGGGATCTCCTCGTGGTCGATGCGGTGCAGGTCCCCGGGCTTTCCCCGGTTGCGCACGGCGTCGACCACGATCAGGTGCCGCGGCTTGGAGATCACCCCCAGGAGGTTGACCCCCAGCACCCCGCCGTCGACCACGTGCACGCGGTCCGGGAAGGTGTACTCGGCCTCCAGGCGCCGCACCACGTGAATCCCGAAGCCGTCGTCGGAGAAGAGCAGCGAGCCGATCCCGAGGACGAGGATCTCGGGGGCGTTTGCGGCGTCGAAGGGGTTTTCGGAGGCGTTCGCCATGGCCCATGAAAAAAGCCTCCGGCCGCCCGGGGATCCCGGGCGGCGCGGAGGCCGGTCGGGATCCGCCTCAGGCGACGCGGACCTTGTAGACCTCGTTGGAGTCCGGATCGATCACGTGCACGGCGCAGGCGATGCAGGGATCGTAGGAATGCACCGTGCGCAGGATCTCCAGCGGCCGCTTGGGATCGGCGATCGGAGTCCCGATGAGGGCCTCCTCCACCGGGCTCATCTTGCCGGCCGCGCAGCGGGGAGCCAGGTTCCACGTCGAGGGCACGACGTACTGGTAGTTCTTGATCTTCTTGTTCTCGATCACGATCCAGTGGCCGAGGGCGCCGCGGGGGACGTCGTTTAAGCCCACGCCCTGGGCCTTGTCGGGCATTTCATAAGGCTCGTAGGTCTTCGTGTCGCCCTTCTTGATGTTCTCCACGAGCTCCATCACCCAGCCCTGCATGGCCTCGCCGATGACGAGGGTTTCGATCCCCCGCGCCGCGGTGCGGCCGAGGGTCGAGAAGAGCGCCTCGGCGGGGATGTTCAGGGTCTTCAGGACGTGATCGACGGGCTGTTTCCACTCCTTCTGACCGTACGCGTAGCCCACGAGCACGTGGGAGAGCGGTCCGACCTCGCAAGGCTCGCCCTCGTAGCGCGGGGCCTTGAGCCAGGAGTAGCGGCCTTCCTTCGAGTCGGTGTCGTACTTCGGGTCGCCCTGGAACGGCTTGGTCTCGCCCTGGTAGGGGTGCCGCGCCTGGGCGCCTTCGTACCAGGAGCGCGCGACGTGCTCGGTCACCTTCCCCGGGTCGGCCATGACCGGCTTCTCGAGGTTGCGTTTGAAGATCACGCCGCGCGGCATGAAGAGGCTCTCGGGCTCCTTCTCGCTTGCCGGGAAATCGCCCCAGGCGAGGAAGTTCGTCGTGCGGCCGATCCCGCCCCAGTCCTTGTAGAAGGAGGCGACCGCGAGCAGGTCGGGGATATAGACGTTTTTGACGAACTCGTGGGTTTCCTTGGTGATGTAGAGGAACTCGGCGATGCGATCGGCCGTCAGGTCCGCCGCGCAGGTGACCCCGCCCACGACGAGCGACTGGGGATGCGGGTTCTTGCCGCCGAAGATGGCGTGCATGCGGGCGGCCTTCGCCTGCAGGCGCAGGGCCTCGATGTAGTGCGCCGCGGCGAGCAGGTTCGCCTCCGGCGGCAGCTTGTAGGCCGGGTGGCCCCAGTAGGCGTTGGCGAAGGGGCCGAGTTGCCCGCTTTCGACGAAGGTCTTGAGCCGCTGCTGGACGTTCTTGAAATAGTTCGTCCCGCCCCAGGGCGCGTTGCTCACGTTGTCGGAAAGCGCGGCCGTCTTGGCCGGGTCGGCCTTGAGGGCGCTCACCACGTCCACCCAATCGAGCGCGTGGAGGTGGTAGAAATGGACGATGTGGTCGTGCTGGTACTGGGCGCCGAGGAGCAGGTTGCGGATCAGGCGCGCGTTTTTGGGGATCTTCACCTTGACGGCATCGTCCACCGCACGCACGGAGGCGATGGAATGCACGTAGGTGCAGACGCCGCAGGAGCGCTGGACGAAATGGTGGGCGTCGCGGGGGTCCCTGCCCTGCAGGATGACCTCAATCCCGCGGAACATCTGGCCCGAGCTCCAGGCGTTCACCACCTTGCCGCCGGACACTTCGACCTCGATGCGCAGATGCCCTTCAATCCGGGTGATCGGATCGACGATGATGCGTTCGGCCATGTCATCTCCTCCTTAGAAGATATTGGAATCGCCGTCCGGCGGATCAGAGTTCCTGGTAAAAGGGGGTGAACTTGTCCCAGAATTCCGGCTGGCTGCACCCGATGCAGGGCGCCCCGGCCTGGACCGGCCAGCTGCAGCCGCTGTTGAACTTCACGATGCCGCAGTTGTTGTAGGTCTCCGGGCCCCGGCAGCCGACCTTGTAGAGACAGTAGCCCAGCGCCGCTTCCTTGGAGCCGAATTCCTCGACGAACTCGCCGTTTTCGAAGTGCCCCCGCCGCGCGCAGTTGTCGTGGATCGTCTGGCCGTAGGCGAAGAGCGGCCGGCCCAGGTCGTCCAGCGCGGGCAGCTTGCCGAGGAGGAGGTAGTTGACCACCGTGCCCACGAAATTGATGGGGTTGGGCGGGCAGCCGGCGATGTTCACGGTCTTGATGCCGAGCGCCTCGCCGACCCCCTTGTAGCCGCCGGGGTTGGGTTTCGCCGCCGGGATGTTCCCGAAGGCCGAGCAGCTGCCGATGCAGATCACGCCGGCCGCCTTGGGGCAGACCTCCTTGGCGATCTGGAGAAAGCTCTTGCCGCCGACCTTGCCGTAGCCGCCGTTGTACTTGGTCGCGATCGCCCCCTCGACCACGCAGATGAACTGCCCCTTGTTCTTCTCGACCGCCTGGTGCAGGGCCTCCTCGGCCTGGTGCCCGGCCGCGGCCATGATCGTCTCGTGGTAGGCGACGTCCAGGACCTCGAGGACCAGCTCGTCGATCCAGGGGTACATGCTGCGCAGCAAGGCCTCCGAACAGCCCGTGCACTCGCCGAAGTGCAGCCACACGACCGTCGGCCGCTTGGCCGGAGCCGCGAAGACCTCGGCGACCTTGGGCACGAAGGAGGAGGAAAGCCCCATCGTCGCCGTGAGAAAGGTGCAAAACTTCATGAAATCCCGCCGGGTGACGCCCTTCTGTGCCAGCCTTTCGTAGAACGCCTTCTCCTGGTTGACCATTTGCACCTCCTTGATGCGCTTGTGGATCGTACCCCGGGCCCGGCTTCGGCCGGATCGTTGTCGCCTCCCGACGGAAACCCTCCGGCGGGAGGGGCAGAGACTCCCACGACCTCCGCGGCGTCCCCCGCTGCTCGCTGTCGGCCCGCTGCGGGGGCCTCAAAGCACGACGCCCGGCCGTCGGCCGGGCGTCGCTGCGCGGTCAACTCTCGTCGTCGATGTCGACGAACTCGTCGTCTTCGATCTTGAGCGAGGAGTCGATCTTGCTCACCTCTTCGCCCTCCTCGAACTTCTCCTCCTCGAGCCCGGCGTCGAGCAGCTCGTCGATCTCGGGGACCTCGGCCTCGTAGACGACGGCCGCGGCCGCGGTGTCGGGCGCACGGGAGAGAAATTCCAGGTCGTCGAACACGAGCTCGGCGGTTTCCGGGCCACGGCTCCCGAGCATCTGGGCCACCTGGTCCGCGATCCGGCCGGCGTAGAGGGAGGGGGGATAGAGGTTCTTGGTGCGCAGGGCGCGGATCAGCGCCTCGCGGCCGGCCGCTTGGGCCGCCTTGAGGGTTTTGCGCTCGTAGCTTTCCTCGCAAAGAAGCGACATCACGTCCTTGTCGAGCTCGGCGTATTCGCGGATGAGGATGCGCCGCCCGTCGTCGTCCTTCAACAACTCGTACTTCTGCTTCATGAATGTTCTGCCCTTGACGAAGTGCCTGTGAGATCGGGAGATCGGAGGAATGCAAGCGCCTTCTATACCGTTCTCCCGCCCCTGTCAACCGGGGGAGCAAATGAACGGCTCGGGGGTAAAAGAGGCCCGGGATGCCGGGAGCGCTCGCGGCCCGAGGGGCCCCGCGCGATCGAGCCCGTCGCCTTGACCTTGCCGCCCCGGGGATGATAGAAGAGAAAATTCATCCGGAGGGATGGCTGAGCGGTCGATAGCGGCGGTCTTGAAAACCGCTTCCCGGAAACGGGACGCAGGTTCGAATCCTGCTCCCTCCGCCAGAGAATGCGCCCACGGAGAGATGGCCGAGTAGGTCGAAGGCGCTCGCCTGCTAAGCGAGTATACTCCGAAAGGGGTATCCCGGGTTCGAATCCCGGTCTCTCCGCCACCCCTCTCTTGTCGCCGCAGCCCTCCCCGCCTCTTTAGAGCTTCATCCGCAGCGCATGGACGCGTCCGCTCGCCGCCTCGCGGATCTGCAGCCGCAGGGTGGCCGCCGAGGCCGCCTCGCCGGGGAAGAACAGAAACCCGAAGGAGAGCCCCTGGGGGTCGACCGCGCGGTTTTCGAGCGATTTGCGGTTGAGATCCTGGATGATCTTGCGGCGGGCCTCGTCCGAGGTGTAGCCCTTCGCCCCGCCCAAGGTCGCCCCTGCGGCGCCGCCCACGGCGGCACCCTTTCCCGTCGCGACGGCGACGTTCTCGCCGGTGACGATGCCCACGGCCGCCCCGATGATCGCGCCGGCGGCCGCCCCCAGAACGCCGTGGTAGGCCCCCTCGCTGACGATCTCCTTGGTCTGCGCGTAACGCGTGGCCCGCTCGTAGGCCGTGTCGCGGTCAAGCAGCGGCCAGATGTTCCCCTGCCCGTCCTCGAGGAAGGTCTGGCCGGGGACGATCTCGAGCGGCTGGGTCCCGCGGTGGTCGAAGATCACCTGCACCGGGAGCATGCCCGCCTCGCGGATGTCGAACCCGAAGGCCTCCCGCGCCAGGGCGGGGTCGGCGAAGGACTCGGCCGCCACCGTGGCCCCGGCAACCTCGACGGCGTTCGGGTAGGCGGCGGGCGACCGGAAGGGCATCGGCTTGGCGACGTAGGCGGTGGAACACCCGGACACCGCCCAGGCGAGGACCAAGGCGGCGACGGCCGGCACTCTGAACGAAGCGTTCATGGGGAGCTCCTTGGGCGGCGGCGGGGTTGCGGTCCGCCGCACGGGATGGCTGAACGTTTCCACGGCGGAAGGCTTTGTCAACCTCCCGGTGTCCCGGGAAACGGCGGAGGCCGCGGGGGGCCGGGGCGGGAACGGCAAGGGCCGCCCCGGGGGGCGGCCCTGCCTCGATGGTTGCGGCCCGGGCCGCGCGGTGTCAGTAGTTCTTGAGGAAATCGTCCATGATGTCGATCGACTGCTTCTGGACGACGAGGTCGAAGATCTTGTCCTTCACCTGGCGCGGCAACAGCTCGATGCTCTTGGTCGTCGCGCTGTCGAACTTGGCGGTCGGGAAGACCTTGAGGATCTTGTCCTTCTGGGCGTCGTTGCAGTACACCTGGATGCACTTCAGCCCGGCCAGCATCTCCTGGCACATCGCGGCCAGGCCCGCCTTCTGCAGTTTCTCGTAGCGCTCCTCGTTCACCCACAGATTGATCGGATATTTCTCGGACATATCGGTCACCTCCCTAGGCCAACGGCGGCATCACGAACACCGGGGTGCGTTTCTTCAGGTACTCCTCCTCGACGAAGGGCGAGCCGAACCCGTACTTCTCGGCGCATTCCAGCACCAGGTCGAAGACCTCGGGCCGGAAGATCAGCCGCGGCGGCTTCACCCCGTCCTGCACGATGCTGCGGATGAGGGTTCCCGAAAACTTCTGCCACTCCTTCTTGTGGTTGCAGAGGCTCTCCGAGGTGATCTCGCCGCAGTGCGGGCAGTAGAGCCAGTTCTCGGAATAGACGGGGACGATGTTGATCTCGCCCTTCAGGCTCTCGAGCAGGCGATGGGCGTCGTAGGCGCCGTAGTAGGTGCCGACCCCCGCGTGGTCGCGGCCGAACATGTGGTGGGTGAGGCCGAGGTTCGTGCGCAGGGCCGCGTGGAAGACGGCCTCGCGCGGGCCCGCATAGCGCATGTCCCAGAAGGTGAGCGAGGTGAGGTGGTTGTGGTCGCCGAAGTAGCCCGACTTGCGCAGCTCGTCCTGGGTGAGGATGATCGCCTCGTCGATGTAGTCGCCCTTGCGCTTCTCGCCGATGATCGCGTTGACGAGCACCCCGACGTAGGGCTTGTCCATCGGCAGCTCGCCGTAGGTCTGGAACCAGGCGCCCTTCATGAGCCACTCGTGCCCGGTGTGCGGGACGTTGCGCGTCTGGTGGGCGACGATGCGCTTCCAGCCCTTTTCCTTGAAGATCTTGCGCAGCTCAAGCGGGGGCAGGAAGTAGGGGGTGAAGGGCTCGTTGATCTTGGGCCGGTTGACGAGCGTGATCTTGCCGCCGACGAACTTGTCCTTGTAGGCGTAGGTGCGGGCGCAGCCGGGGTGCTTCGCCTCGTCGGTGCCGTAGACGTCCTTGGCGAGCGACTTCTTGTCGTACTCGTAGACCTCCTCGATCTCGAAGATCGCCATGGGGTTCCCGGTGTAGGTGAGCAGAAGGGAGGCCCCGGGCTTGACCCCGTACTCGGCGATCTCCTCGTTGGACATGTCGAAGACGATGGGGATGCTCCAGACGGTTTTCCCGTCCTTGAGGCGCATCTTCTTGCAGACCGACTCCACGTCCGCCTTGCCCATGAAGCCCTCGAGCGGGCTGAAGAAGCCGTAGGCGATGTCGATCACCTCGTTGGCGAGCTGGCTGCGGATCGGGTACTGCTTCAGGCCCTGGATGCGCTTCTTGGCCTCCGCCGGTTCGAGGATCCTCTCCTTGATCTCCTTGCCGCCATGTCCGATTTCGGCCATACCGTGCGTTCCTCCTTTCTCGGGGTGTCGGATGCGAATTCGCGTGCCCGGGGGCACGGGGCTGCTCGTTCGGGGGGAAGGGACTTTCTACCCCGGCGGCCGGGAAAAGGCAAGCCTATCCGCCGCTTGCCCTCCCGGCCCCCCGGGTCATCGCCTTTCCGCGTACTCCGCGTAGGCCATGGCGACCGTGCGGTAGACGAGGTGGGCGAGCTTCGAAAAGGGGAGATAGGCGAAGGTGAACCACACGAGCATCAGGTGGATGAAATAGACGGTGTAGGAAACCCCCGCCCAGCCGGCGAGCCGCGTGAGCTGCGCCCCCATGCCCGTCACCCCCAGGCCGAGGACCAGCCCGAGCAGGAGCCAGTCCTTGTAGACCGATTTCTGGTCGGGCTTGGCGAGCCGCTGCCGGATGAGGAGGATGCTGCCGACGATGAGCGCGACCCCGCTCACGTTGGCGAGCCACTTCACGGGGTTGAGCTGCGAGTAGGGCCCGTGCTGCTGGAAGACGTAGATCGCGACGAAGAAGATCGAGGTCACGATGAAGAGCCCGATGAAGGAGAGCAGCACCAGCATGTGCGAGACCGCCCGCGCGCGGTTTTCGGTGCACTCGTTGAACTTGGCGTGCCGGAGGATCGCGGGGATCGTGCGCACGAGCGCCTGGAGGAACCCGGCGGAGTCGATCGCTTCCTTGGCGGTTTTCCCCTCGGCGAGCGCGTTGCGGTGGATGTCGCCGAGAAAGCGGCTCACCCCGCGGGCGAAGACGGCGACGGCGAAGGCCGCGGCCGAGAGCATCACCACGTCGACCAGCCAGGTGGAAACCATCTTCGCGTGGACGATCACCCCCTCGGGGCTGAAATTGAGGAATCGCACGCCGAAGATCTTCTCCATCAGGAAGCCCATGACGACGAGGTAGACGGCGGGGACGAGGAGCAGCACGGGGAGCATCGCCGGCGTGTTCATGGCCCGGGCGAGCGCCCGGGGCGCGGCGTATTCCTCGACCGCCCGCGCGCGGATCGCGGCGAGCACGTCCCCCGGCTTGGCCTGCCGCGGGCAACGGGTGTTGCAGTCGCCGCAGTTGTGGCAGAGCCAGGGGTCGGCGCTCTTCACCAGACGCTCTTTCAGGCCCCAGGAGGCGGCGATCATCTCCTTGCGCGGAAAGGGCTTGTTCTGGGGCGAAATCGGGCAGACCACCGAGCAGGTGGCGCACTGGTAGCACTTCTTGAGGTCCTCGCCGCCGAGGATCCCCACCTCCCGGATGAAGTCGAGATCGGGTTCCACCACGAGTCGTTCGGTCATCTCCTGAACCTCCTTGATCGCTTCGGCCCCCCGGGGCGCTCGCGCGCGCCCCCGGGGGCCGGTCCGCCGGCGGCGGGGTCAGAAGCCCTTGAAGGGGTTCGGCCCCAGCCCCTCGATCGTGCCGACGAAATCCTGGATCATCTGCGGAATCTTGTCGTACTCGTCGATCGCCACCTGGAACTGGGCGACGCGCTCGACCTCGAGGGCGAGGCTCGCCAGGGCCTCGCCGATCTTTTTGACGCGGATCTCGGCGAGCTCGCTGCCCTTGACGAAATGGCACTGGTAGTCGTCGCCGTGCTTGCAGCCCATCAGGAAGACGCCGTCCATGCCCTGGGAGAGCGCGTCCTTGATCCAGATCACGTTCACCGACCCCAGGCAGCGGACCGGGATGAAGCGCACGTCCGCGTTCCAGGAGAGCCGGTTGAGCGCCGCGATGTCGAGGGCGGGGTAGGCGTCGTTCTCGCAGACCAGCCCCAGGATGCGCAGCGGCGGCTCGTCGAAGTCGTCGGTCGAGGGCACCTTGATCGCCTTGACCATCGAGCTAACGCTGTCGATGCTGTAGTTGGCGAAGTTGATGATGCGCTCGGGGCAGGCCCCCATGCAGGTGCCGCAGCGGCGGCAGCGGGTGGGGTTGGGCTTGGGGGTGCCGCGCTCGTCGTCGTCGAGCGCCCCGAAGGGGCACTCCTGGGTGCAGCGCTTGCACTGGGTGCAGCGCTGGAAGAAGAAGTCGGGGAAACTCATGTCCCCGGAACGCGGGTGGACCGAAACGCCGCGGTGGACCGACTCCAGGCACTGGATGGCCTTGAGCGCCGCCCCGGTCGCATCCTCCATCGCCTCCTCGGCGCTCATGCTGCGCCGCACCCCGCCCGCGGCGTAGATGCCCGTGCGCTGGGTCTCGTAGGGGAAGCAGATGTAGTTCGAGTCGGCGTAGTCGTCGAAGAGGGCGTTGTCGCGGAACCCGGGCCCCTGGCGGTAGGCCAGGTTGATCACGGGGTCGTCCTTGGTCGCCGGGACCATGCCGGTGGCCAGCACCACGAGGTCCGCGGGGATCTGGACGGGCTGCCCGAGGAGCGTGTCCTCGGCCTCGACCACGAGGCCCTTGCCGTTGCCGGCGACCCGGGTGACGCGGGCCTTGGTGAGGAAAACGCCGGGGTCCTGCTGCACCGCCTTGTAGAAGTTCTCGGTCAGCCCCGGGGTCCGCATGTGCTGGTAGAGGATGTAGGCCTTGCCGTCCGCGTAGTCCTCGCGCACGTAGGTGGCCTGCTTCAAGGCGACGAGGCTGGTGACGGAGGCGGCGTAGGGGAAATCCCGGTCGCCCTCGGGGCCCGGGCTCTGGACGAAGACCACGGATTTCGCCTCCCGGCCGTCGCTCGGGCGCGTGATCTTCCCGCGGGCGGCGAGCTCCTCGAACTGCTCGTTGGTGACCACGTCGGGGAGGGTCCCGAAGCCGAGATGCGCGAACTCCCCTTCCGCCGGCCGGTAGGGCCGCCAGCCCGCGGCGAGCACCACGGCCCCGAATTTCTCGCCGTGGGGGTCGAAGGTGAGGATGTCCACCTTGCCCTTGTTGTACTCCTTGTAGCGCTCGAGGAGCTGGTCGGCCTCGAGCTCCTTGCCGTTCTCGTCGACCCGCAGCTCCGGGGGCAGCGGGTAGGGCACGTCGAACTCGATCTGCTCGCCGGGTTTCTTGAAGGTCACGGTGAAATCCCCAGGCTGGCCGGCGATGCGCGCGACCACGGTGTTCGTGCGCACCGTGATCCGCGGCTCGGCCTCGAGCTCGCGCAGCTTCTCCGCCAGCACCGGAGCGGCCGGCTTGTCGTAGGGGTACCCCAGGGGGAGCTGCTTGCGCCAGCTGCGCGCGTGCCCGCCGAGGGCGGCCTCCTTTTCGACCACGACCACCTCGTAGCCGGCGCGCGCCGCCTCGAGGGCGGCCGTGATCCCCGTCAGCCCGCCGCCGATCACCAGGATGCGGCGGCTGAGCGTCTCGAGCCGGTAGGGCTCGGGGAGCTGGATCTTCTCGACCTTGGCGAGCCCCATCTTCAGGTAATCGGAGGCCATCATCTGAACGTGGTCGATGAAGCTCTCGTCGTCCTTCTGCTCCTCCGTCGGCGCCGGCCACACCGAGCGCGGGTGGGACCAGACCACGTGCTCGCGGAGGTTCACCCGCTCGACGATGCAGCCGTCGAAGCGGAAGGTGTCGTGGAGCACGCGGGGCGAGCAGGCCGCGATCACGAGCGTGTTCACGCCGGAGGCGACCTCCGCCTTTAGCATCGCCACCCCCTCGCGGCCGCAGAGGACGGGCGAGGTCTTGACGGCGTAGCCCTCGTCGGAGGCGACGGCGCTCAGCTTTTCGATGTCGAGGGCCTCGGCGATGCCGCAGCCCTGGCAGATGTACACACCGATCTTCTTGTTCATGATCGACCTCCTACCGTCTCACCACGGTCTGAATCGCTTTGAGGGCCATGCCGGTCGCGTTCTGGTTCGAGGAGACGACGTCGGCCGGTTTCGCGGCGCAGCCCGCCGCGAAGAGGCCGGCCTCGGGCGCGTTCAGGATGAACCCCTCGGGGGTCGTCCTGACCGCGGCCGGCGGCTTGTGCACGGAGGCGGTCGGCTGCATGCCGGTCGCGAGCACGACGAGCCCGACCGTCTGCTCGATCTTCTCGCCGGTCACGGCGTTCTCCGCGACCACGGTGAGGTCGCCCGTCTTCGGGTCCTCGGAGACCTTGGCCACCTTGCCCTTGATGAAATGGACGCGCGGGTCCTGCTTGATCCGGTCGTAGAAGCGCTCGTAGCGGTAGCCCGGCGCGCGCAGGTCGATGTAGAAGATGTAGATTTCGGCCTCGGGGCATTTTTCGCGCACGTAGGTCGCCTGCTTGAGGCTCGCCATGCAGCAGATGTAGGAGCAGTAGGCGAGGTGGTTCTCGTCGCGGGAGCCGGCGCACTGGACGAAGGCGACGCTCGCCGGCGGCTTGCCGTCGGAGGGCCGCACGATCGCGCCCGCCGTCGGGCCGTTGTGGGCGGCCAGGCGCTCCATCATCATGTTGGTGAGGATGTTCTTGTGCCGGCCGAAGCCGAGGTTGTCGATCTTTTTGGCGTCGTAAGGCACCCAGCCCGTGGCCCAGACCACGGCCCCCACGTTCAGCCGCAGGCTCTTCGGCTGCATCTCGAGGTCGACGGCGTCGTAGCGGCAGGCCTCCTTCACCCGGGCGGCGTCCTCGGTGCCGAGAATCCGCGGGTCGATCACGTAGCGCGCGGGGAAGGCCATGGCGAAGGGCAGGTAGGCCGCCTTGACCGTCTTCATGCCGAAGTCGAATTCGCTGGGGATCTCGGTGCGGCAGGCCTCGGCGCAGGCCCCGCAGCAGGTGCAGTTCTCGTTCACGTACCGGGGGTGGACCTTCACCGCGACGGTGTAGTCCCCGGGCTTTCCCTCCACGCGCTCCACCTCGGCCATCGTCAGGACCTGGATCTTCGGGTTGTCCTTGATGCGCCGGAAGTTGATCTCCAGCCCGCAGGTCGGCGGGCAGAGCTTGGGGAAGTACTGGTTCAGCTGGGCGACGCGGCCGCCCAGGTAGGGGTTCTTCTCGACCAGGAAGACCTCGTAGCCGACCTCGGCGGCCTCGAGCGCGGTGGTGAGCCCGCTGATGCCGCCGCCGACGACCAGGATGGTGCCGCTTGCCGGGGCTGCTTTTTCCTCACTCATGCCGTTCCTCCGTCCAGAGCCGGGGGACCCCCCCGGGGATGTGGGTTCGACCGGGCGACGGCCGCCCGGAGTTCGTCCGGATCCGCAAGGGCGCCGCGGGGGGCGGCGCCCTTGCGCAACCGGAGGGATCTCCCCTCGGCGGCCCGCGAAAAAAACCTCCAGGTGCCCTCGGGCACCTGGAGGTTTTTTCTCAGGTTCAGCTTCCGCGGATCGGACTCACCGGCAGATCCTTACGGGATGAGCTTGATGTAGTCCTTCTTGAAGATGTCCCACTTGCCCGCCTTGGGATCGTACTTCGAGTTCACGAAGCAGAACCAGTTCGCGTCGTCCTGGCCGGGGTAATCCATCTGGTAGTAGAAGCCCGGGTAGCGGGTCTCCTTGCGGAACTGGATGTGGCGCAGGTGCGACTCGACGGTCCAGATGCGGTGGATGATCTCCCAGGCGCGCATCAGCTCGTGGAGGTCGCCGGCGGCGAGCTTCTCGCAGTCCTCGCGCATCATCTGGAGCATCTCCATGACGATCTCGAGGTTCTTGTTGTTGGTGGTGTAGAAGGTGGCCGTGCCGGCGCCGTACTCGTGGGTCGCCTTCATCATGCGGTACATCATGCCGTTCGGCTTGATGTAGTTGGGGTTGATGTCGTCGGCCGTGGTGTAGGCGGCGTACTGCAGGTAGGTGCGCACCGGCTTGTAGACCAGGTCGACGATCTGCTCCTTGGTCATCGGCAGCTCGGGCTTGAAGTCCGCGTGGTCCTTCGCGTAGCGCACGAGCTGCTTGGCCGCGATGCGCCCCTCGGCGTGCGAGCCGGAGGAGAACTTGTGGCCGGAGCAGCCGACACCGTCGCCCGCCGTGAAGAGGCCGAAGACGGTCGTCATGCGGTTGTAGACCTTGCCGTTGTCGGCCTTGATCTTGTAGGACTCGGGCACCCAGTCGAAGTCCGGCCCCGAGACCCAGAACCCGCAGCAGCCGGAGTGCGAGCCGAGGAGGTAGGGCTCGGTCGGCATGATCTCGGAGTTCTTCTTTTCGGGCTCGGTGTTGGTCGCGCACCAGAGGTTCGCCTGGCCGCAGGTCATGTCGAGGAAGTCCTCCCACGCCTCGGACTCGAGGTGCTTGAGGTCCTTCTTGTCCATGGTCTTGGCCAGCTCGGCGAGCGCCGTCACCGTGTCCATGATGATCGGCCCGCGGCCTTCCTTCATCTCAAAGAGCATGAGGTGGTTGCGCAGGCAGGTCGGGGTGATGGCCGCGGTGCCGTAGGGGGCGTACTTCTGGAGCTCCTTCTTCGCCGCCTCGGAGGCCGCGTAGTTCTCGCCCAGGCCGTTCAGCGATTTCGCCTTGAAGAGCAGATACCAGGCGCCGACCGGGCCGTAGCCGTCCTTGAAGCGCGCCGGCGTGAAGCGGTTTTCCATCATGGAGAGCTCGGCGCCGACCTTCATGCCGAGGTAGTAGGTGGAGCCCGAGTTCCACACCGGGTACCAGGCGCGGCCCTTGCCCTCGCCGACCGAACGCGGCTGGTAGATGTTCACCGCGCCGCCGCAGGCGATCAGGCAGCTCTTGCACTTGAAAATGTAGACCTTGTTTTCGCGCACCGAGAACCCGGCCGCGCCGGCGATCTGGTTGGGCCGGTTCTTGTCCAGGAAGAGCTCGACGACGAAGACGCGCTCGAGGATGTTCGTGTCCCCGATCGCCTTCTTGGCGGCCTCGGCGACGATCCGTTTGTAGGACTCGCCGTTGATCATGATCTGCCACTTGCCGGTGCGCACCGGCTTGCCCCCCTGCTTCAGGGTGCCCATCTTGAGGCCTTTTTTGCCGTCGAGGGTCTTGCCGGCCTCGTCCTTCTTCCAGATGGGCAGACCCCACTCCTCGAAGAGCCACACGGAGTCGTCGACGTGGCAGCCCAGGTCGAAGATGAGGTCCTCGCGCACGATGCCCATGAGGTCGTTGCGGACCATGCGCACGTAATCGTCGGGGGTGTTCTCGCCGATGTAGGTGTTGATCGCCGAGAGGCCCTGCGCCACCGCGCCGGAGCGCTCCAGGGCGGCCTTGTCCACCAGGAGCACCGTCTGGTTGGGCTCCATCCACTTGCGCACCTCGAAGGCCGCGCCGCACGCGGCCATGCCGCCGCCGATGATGAGGATGTCGACTTCCTTCTCGACCACTTCGGGGTCCTTGACGGCCTTCAGCTCGCCCTTGGGTTTGTTCGGCAATGCCATATGTCGTCCTCCTTGATCGGAATGGTTGGCTGGGTTTCGCTTCGCGGATCCTCCGGGGCCGGAACCCGGCTTACTTCACGAGCTCTTTGGGCCGCGGGATGGCGCGGTTTTCCGCCTCTTCGGTCGCCAGCAGCGGGCTCTCCAGGTCCTTGCCCTTCAAGGATTCGTAGGCATTGGCCGCCCCCTCGGGAGTGGTCCGGATGGGGAACTTGAAGCGCTTGATCAGCCCGTTGCGGAACTTGCAGGTCCACATGATGTCCTCGGTGCCGAGCATCGGCATGATGCTGCTCCCCAGGGGAACGAAATCGGCGTACCCGCGGACCTCGATCGCCTGCGTGGGGCAGATCTTCACGCAGGAGAAGCACTCCCAGCACTGATCGGGCTCCTGGTTGTAGGCCTTCATCGCCACCGGGTCGAGGACCATGAGGTCGTTGGGGCAGATGTACATGCAGGCGGTCTTCTCGCCGCCCTTGCAGCCGTCACACTTTTCCTGAATGACGAAACTCGGCATGTGGGTACCTCCTTCGGAGAGTTGGAAAATCGGAAGATACGACGGTTCCCGGGGTCAGAGTGGCTTCGGTCTCGACGCACGCACCTCCCTTCGTCGTGGATATGAAACACGCCGCAGCGGAACGTACTTCCCATGCCGGTTCACACCCCCGCACCACCGGGCGGAAGCCGCCCCGACACAGTCTGTCATGGCACACGATTCGAGAAGTCAAGAGAGGATCCAACGGTTGAGGAAGTTTCCCTCTATCAAAGGGGCTCGCGGCTTGTCAATAACTTTCGCCCCCGCGGCGCGCGCCGACCGCCCGCCGGCCCCGCGCGGTTGACAGCGGGGAACAAATCGCGCACCCTCGAGGGGACACGGCTCACCCGGCCGCTTTCGGGCACCGCCCCGCGCCCCGGCTCAGGGCCGGAAAAAGACCTGGTCACCGCCCGAGGCAGGTGTTTCTTTTATGGAAGCCGAGCTGATCGCGCTATCGCCCGAGACGCGTTTCTCCTTCACCTGCTCGCCTGAGGTCCCCTGTTTCACCCGCTGCTGCCGCGAGCTCGTCCAGGCGCTCACCCCTTACGACGCGCTGCGCCTGGCCGACGGCCTGGGCCTGAGCGCGCGGGAGTTCCGGGAGCGCTACACCCGGCTTCACCCCGGCCCGGAGACCGGGCTCCCCATCCTCACCCTCGCCCCCGTGGGCGGGGCCTGCCCCTTCGTCACCGCGCAGGGCTGCCGGGTCTACGCCGACCGGCCCTCCTCCTGCCGCGCCTACCCCCTCCTGCGCGCGGCCGGCCTGCCGGGGCAGGGACCGCCGGCCAGCGAGGCGTGGTTTCTGCTGCGCGAGCCCCATTGCCGGGGCTTCGACGGGCCGCCGCGCTGGACGGCCGCCGCCTGGACCGAAGCCCAGGGGCTGGAGGCCTACAACCGGGAAAACGACCGCATGCTCCCGCTGCTGCGGGCCAAGCGGCGCCTCCACCCGGCCCCGCTCGCGGGCGGGCTCGCCGCGCGGGTGGCCGCTGCCCTCTACGACCCCGAGGCCCTGCGCGAGGAGTTCGCAGCCGGCCGCATCCCCGGCGGGGAGCGGATTCTCGAGCGCCACCCCGGGGCGATGGCGGGGGAGGGGCTCGCCCTGCTCCACGCCGGTCTGGAGGCCGCGGAGGCGCTCTTGCGGGAGGCGAGCCGATGAGGCTGGAGGGCAAGGCGGCGCTGGTTCTCGGCGCGGGCCGCGGGATCGGCCGGGCGATCGCGCTCGCCCTCGCCGGGCAGAAGGCCCGCGTCGCGGCCTGCCTGTTCGACGGCGACGAGGGCGAGGCCTCGCGCCTGGAGACCGACCTGCGCCGGGCGGCGAGCCCCTTTCTCCTCCACCGCGCCGATCTGCGCCGGGTCGAGGAGGCGCCGCGGCTCGTCGCCGCAGCGCTCGCGGCCTTCGGCCGGCTCGACGTCCTCGTCAACAACATCGAGCGGGGGGGGTGGCCCGTGGTCCACGGGCCCTACGTCCAGACCCAGTGGGACCTGGAGCTGGAAACCACCCTGCGCGCCAAGCGCTGGGTCTTCGCCGCCGCGCTGCCCCACCTCAAGGCCGGGGGGGCGGGCGCGGTGATCAACCTCTCCTCCATCGCCGGGCTCGTGGGCCGCTCCGGGCCGGCGGCGCCGGTCTTCAACGACGGCTACGCCGCCGCCAGCCGCGCCGTTTCCCTGCTCACGGAGACCTGGGCCCGCGAGGCCGCCCCCGAGGTGCGGGTGAACGAGATCGTCCTCGGGTTCATCGAAACCCGCCACGGGCCGGGAACCCGCGGCTGGGGCCTGCTGAGCGAGGCCGAGCGCCGGGCCATCCTCGATCACACGCTCCTCGGCCGCCTCGGGACCCCCGAGGACGTGGTGCGGGCCGTCCTTTTCCTCCTGCGCGACGCCCCGTTCATGACCGGCGCGGTCCTGCGCCTCGACGGCGGCTACGTGCTGGGGGGCGAGCGGGTCCCGCCGATGCCGAAGGGGGTGCTCGAGGCCGGCGCCTGAGGGGCCGCGCTCAGCGCCGCGGCGCCGCGAACAGCTCGGCCGCCCGCTCCCCCCAGAGGAACAGCTCGATCCAGGCGAAACCGAAGGCGAGCAGGGCCTCGTCGTCGGTGCGGATCGCTTCCCGCACCCCCGGCCGCAGGCGGAAGCGCTCGAGGAAACTGCTCTCGAAGACGAAGGCGCGGAAGCGGTCCAAATTATAGGCGGCCATGAAGGCCATGCGGCCGCGGCGCCCCGCGGGGCCCTCCTCGCCCCAGGGGTTTTCCTGGAAGCGGCGCCACAGCCGCGCCCAGCGCACCGTCATGCGGTGGTAGGTCTCGGCCTGCTGGTCGGCCCGCCACGCCTCGACCGTCCACGCGGCGGATTCGTGCCGGCCCTCGCAGAAGGCGGGGGGGCGGTAGAAGAAGACCTCCTCGTCGGTCCCCGTCGCCGCATCGTAGAGCAGCCCCTGCTCCAGGGGGAAGCTGCGGCAGGTGTCGGGCCGGTCCGGGTAGACCCGGCAGCCCGCCTCGCCGAGGAAGGGGCAGGTGCGCTCGTCGTTTTCCGCCATGCGCAGCAGCACGTCGGGGAAAACGCCCCCCGGGGAGAGCGCCACCCGGGCATGGCGATCGAGGAACTCCTCGGAGGAGACCCCCAGGGCGCGCTTCAAGCGCAGGACGTCGTACGGGTAGAGAAGCAGCCGGAGGTTCCGGCAGCAGCGGTTGAAGCAGCCGATCCCCGGGTGGCAGCGGAAGCGGAAGCGCTCCCCGGGCCGGAGGCGGATTCCCGGCAGGCGGCCGGCGTCCTCGGGTGCGCAGAGCTTCATCTCAGACCGCCTCCGCGGCCAGCATGGCGGCGATGCTCCGCCGCAGCCCCTGCGGGATGCCGAGCCTGCGGCGGCACTCGGCCTCGAGCCGGGCGAGGGCGGTGTAGTGGGGGGTCCGGTCGAGGCGTCCGCCGCCCGGGCCGGGGACCCGGCGGTGGAACGCGGCACAGCCCGGCCCCTCTCGCGGCGTCCCGTCCGGCAGGGTGAAGCGGTGGGGCACGCCGTGGAGCCGGCAGATCATGGGCCGGGCGGCGTAGAGGAGGCAGCGGTCGGCCTCCAGGAGGGGGCAGGCCGGGGAGGCCGCCGCGTCCCGGCGGCGGGCGGCGAGCACCTCCCGGGCCCGCGCCCGGAGGGCGGCGCGGCGATCCCCGGGCAGCCCCGCGAGGGCCTGCCGCAGGTAGAGGAACTCGATCCAGGTGCGGTGCTCGAAGCGCGAGCGGCAGCAGGTCTCCTCGCATCCCCGGCAGGCGAAGCCGCAGGCGGAGGCGACGGCGGCGTAGTCCGCGTCCATGGCGGCGTAGAGCCTCTCCAGGGCGGCAGCGAGATCCGGCGGCAGCGGGGCGGGCATCAGAGGCTCTTGCGGGCGAAGGGGGAGGGAAAGAAGAGTTGCGCGTAGAGGTCGAGCGCGTAGCGGTCGGTCATGCTGGCGATGAAGTCGCAGACCCGCCGCTCGCGGGGCTCGCCCTCCCAGGCCGCCCCGTCCATCTGCAGGTCGGCGAGGCCGCGCTCGAGGAGGGGGCCGTCGTCGAGGAGGCGGTGGTAGAGCTCGGCGAGGATCTTCTTCGATTTCTCGAAGTCCTGCTCGAGGCGGGGGGAGCGGTAGACGCGCTCGAAAAGAAAGAGCCGCAGTTCGGCCATCGCCTCGCGGACCTCCGGGCCGGGCGAGAGCCGGAGCCTGCCGTCCTCGGCCCGTGTCGCGGCGATCAGGTCGCGGATCATCGTCGTCGCGCGCTCCGCGTGGGTCTCGCCCAGGACGCGCAGGCAGATGCGGGGGACGTCGCCGGCGCGGATGATGCCGCTGCGGATCGCGTCCTCGAGGTCGTGGTTCAGGTAGGCCATGAAGTCGGCGATGCGCACGACGCGGCCCTCGTAGGTCGCGGCGAGCTCCTCGGGGTCGTCGGGCAGCACGCGGCCGTAGCCCTTGGAGTGCTTGAGGATCCCGTCCAGCACCTCCGGGGTCAGGTTGAGCCCCCGGCCGCGGTTCTCCAACCGCGTCACCACGCGCAGGCTCTGCTCGCTGTGGGAGAAGTCCGCCGCGTAGATCTCGCGCAGCACGGCTTCCCCGCTGTGCCCGAAGGGGGTGTGGCCCAGGTCGTGGCCGAGGGCGATCGCCTCGGTCAGGTCCTCGTTGAGCCGCAACGCGCGGGCGATCGCCCGGGCCATCTGCGACACCTCGAGGGTGTGGGTGAGGCGGGTCCGCGTGTCGTCGATCAGGGGGGAGAGAAAGACCTGGGTCTTGTGCTTGAGCCGGCGGAAGGCGTTGCTGTAGACGATGCGGTCGCGGTCGACCTGGAAGGCCGTGCGCACGGGGCAGGGGCCCTCGGGTTCGGCCCGGCCCCCCGAGCGCGCGCTCGGGCAGGCGAAGGGCGAGAGAAAGGATAGCTCGCGCCGCTCGAATTCTTCCCGGATGGACAAGGCCGCCCTCGGCTCCTCTCCCGCCCGCGCCGCCGCGGGCATTCGGCGTATCTTAGCGGGAGCCCCCCGGCCTTGTAAAGCGGGCCCGGGCGCCCCATTTGCCCGCAGGGGCCCTGCTGAGGTAGAATGCCCCCATGTCCGGACACCACCTCATCCTCGGGACACTCACCGACCGCATCACCGGCGAGACCCTCGACGACACCCTCGATGAGCGCTACCGGCAGCGGATCGCGACCCTGCTGATCGACCGGCTGGGCTTTCGGCCCGAGGAGATACGACCCCGGCTGGAGGTGCTCCTTGCCGCCGGCGAGCGGCGCGCCGTCGTGCGCCTCGACTTCCTGGTCGTGCTGGCGGGCCGGCCCGCCATGGTCATCCGCTTCGGGCCGGGCTCGATCGTCTCCCGCGAGCGGCCGGCGCTCTCCTTCTCGCGGCTCGTCGCCCCGGTCCAGGTGCCGGTCGCCGTGGCGACCAACGGCGAGGACGCCGCCATCCTGGAGGGCGGCAGCGGAAAACTCCTCGCCCGCGGCCTGGAGGCGATCCCTTCGCGGGCGGCCCTCGCCCGGATCCTCGAGGCCGCCCCCCCGCAGCCGATCCCCCCGGAGCGGGCGGAGCGGGAGGCGCGGATCGCCTACTGCTACGAGGTGGACGGCGCCTGTCCCTGCGACGACACGATCTGCCGCCTGGACCCCGCCCCGGCCGCTGAGGGCGGCCCGCCCGCAGGGGGTGCGCAATGACGGCCGAGGAGCGCTTCATGGACGAGGCGTTGCGGCAGGCCGCGGCGGCGCTCGCGCAGGGGGAGTTCCCGGTGGGCTGCGTGCTCGTCCGCGGCGAGCGCATCGTCGCCGCCGGCGCGCGCCGGGGAAGCCGCGCCGCCGCGGGTCGGGAGCTCGGCCACGCCGAGATGGTCGCCTTGGAGGCCCTCTCCGGGGGGGAAGAAGACCCCGCGCCGCTTCGCGCCTTCGTCACCCTGGAGCCCTGCCTGATGTGTTTCGCCGCCCTGCTGCTCCACGGGACCTCCGAGATCGTCTTCGCCTTCGAGGACGTCATGGGCGGGGCGGCCTCGATGGACCGCGCGGCGCTCGCGCCCCTCTACCGGGAGGCCCCGCTCCGCGTGCGGGGGGGGCCGCGGCGTCGCGAAAGCCTGCGGCTGCTAAAGGCCTTCTACCGCGACCCGCGCAACGACTACTGGCGGGAAAGCCTGCTCGCGCGGCACATCCTCTCCCAGCCCGCCTGAGGGCGCCCGCGCGGGCCTTTCATTTTCTACTTGCATTTCTGCGCGTTGTCGGTTACAAGACCGACTCGGATTAGGGAGCCGGCCGGAAAAGCGGGCCGCCGCGCACGCGGCGCGGGCCGTGTTTCCGGCCCCTTCGTTCAACGGACAGACCACAGGAGGTGCCGGCATAGCGCTCATCCATCGATCCATGCGGCCGACCCGGCCGGCGGACCGGACGAACATCAACCAGGAGATCCGGGCGCGCCAGGTGCGGACCATCGATCCCGAGGGCCGTCAGCTCGGCATTCTGCCCATCGAGCAGGCGCTCGCCGCGGCGGCCGAATTCGGCCTCGACCTGGTCGAAGTCTCGCCCAACGCGGACCCGCCGGTCTGCAAGATCATGGACTACGGCCGGTACCGCTACGAGCAGACGAAGAAGAAGCAGGAAGCCAAGAAAAAGCAAGCGTCCTTCCGCGTGAAGGAAATCAAGGTGCGGCCCAAGACCGGCCCCCACGACCTCGAGGTGAAGACGGGCCGCATCCGCGAGTTCCTCGCCAAGAAGGACAAGGTGAAGGTCACGGTGATGTTCCGCGGCCGCGAGATTTCCCTCACCCAGATGGGGATGGACCTGCTGCAGAAGATCGCCGCCTCCCTCGAGGACGTGGCCGCGGTCGAGCAGGCGCCGAAATTCGACAACCGCACCCTGTTCATGGTGCTCACCCCCAAGTGAGGACCCGGCGTCCCGGACCTTCTCCGAGGAAACCGCGGCTTGTAGGCCACAGCGAACCCCCGATTTCTGGGAAACGCCCGGATGGCGTGGGCCGATCGCGTCGCCCGCGCCATCTGTTTTGCGACGGCCGGCCCGCCGCCGGCGAGCCTGCCCGAAGAAAGGAAGGACAGCAGGCCATGGCCAAGCTCAAGATCAAGACCAACCGCTCCGCCGCCAAGCGGTTCAAGCGCACGGGAACGGGAAAGTACCGCTACCACAAATCGTTCGGCAGCCACATCCTGAGCACCAAGCCCCGCAAGCGCAAACGCGCCCTGCGCAAGAACCCGCTCGTGCACCGCAGCAACCTGAGGACGCTCCGGCTCCTGTTGCCGAACGGCTGAGCCGTGTGCGGCCCCGCGGCGGGCCCGAGAACTTTCGGAAAGGAACCGTGCCATGCGTGTGAAACGCGGATTCAAGGCCAGACACCGGCGCCGCAAGGTGCTCCAGCTCGCCAAGGGCTACCGCGGCGCCCGCAGCAAACTCTTCCGCACGGCGGCGGGGACCGTCGACCGCGCCCTGCGCTACGCCTACCGGGACCGCAAGGTGCGCAAGCGCGACCTGCGCTCCCTGTGGATCGTCCGCCTCAACGCGGCCGTGCGGATGCACGATCTCTCCTACAGCCGCTTCATCCACGGGTTGAAGCAGGCCGGGGTCGCCCTCGATCGCAAGGTGCTCGCCGAGCTCGCGGTGTCGGATCCCGCGGGCTTCGCGCGCCTGGTTGAGCTCGCCAGGCCGTCGGCCTGACCCCCCGCGGCCGGGACCGGGACGGAGGCTCCCCCGGAGGAGACGAGCGCGTGGACGCCGAGTTGCGACAGATCGAGGCCGAGACCCTGGGGGAGATCGAGACCGCCCGCGGGGACCGCGAGGCCCTGCAGGCGCTTCAGGTGCGCGTGCTGGGGAGAAAGGGGCTCCTCACCCAGCGGCTGCGGGCGATCGCCCTGCTGCCGCCGGAGAAGCGCCCCGAAGCCGGCCGCGAGGCGAACCGGGTCAAGGAGCGCCTGCTCGAGGCCTTCGCCGCGGCGTTGCGCGCCTGCGAGGAGGCCGCACCGGCCTCCGGGCGCCTCGACGTCACCCTGCCGGGCCGCATGGAGCCCCGCGGCCGGCTGCACCCCATCACCCGCGTGACCGAGGAGATCTGCGCGATCTTCTCGCGCATGGGCTTCGAGCGCGTCGAGGGACCCGAGGTCGAAACCGACTACTACAACTTCGAGGCCCTCAACATCCCCAAGAACCACCCCGCGCGCGACATGCAGGACACCTTTTTCGTGTCCGCCGACGTCGTGCTGCGCACCCACACCTCGCCCCTCCAGGTGCGCACCATGGAGCGCCGCCGCCCCCCGGTGCGCGTGATCGCCCCGGGCCGGGTCTTCCGGCGCGACTCCGACCAGACCCACACCCCCATGTTCCACCAGGTCGAGGGGCTGTGGGTGGACGAAGGGGTCTCTTTCGGCGACCTCAAGGGAACCCTCACCGCCTTCGTGCAGCGCATGTTCGACGAGGAGACCCGCCTGCGCTTCCGGCCGAGCTTCTTCCCCTTCACCGAGCCGAGCGCCGAGGTGGACATCCTGTGCGTGATCTGCCGCGGCGCGGGCTGCCGGGTCTGCAAGGGGACGGGGTGGCTGGAAATCCTGGGCTCGGGCATGGTGCACCCGGCCGTCTTCGAGAACGTGGGCTACGACCCCGCCCGCGTCTCCGGCTTCGCCTTCGGTTTGGGGGTCGAGCGGGTGGCGATGCTCAAGTACGGGATCGACGACCTGCGCCGCTTCTTCGAAAACGACCTGCGCTTTCTTTCCCAGTTCTGACGGTGGAGGCGGCTGGCGCACCATGAAGATCAGCCTGAGCTGGCTTTCCGAATACACCCCGATCCGCCGCTCCCCGCAGGAGATCGCCGAGGGGCTCACCCGCGCGGGGATCGCCGTCGACGCCGTCACCGACCGCTTCCAGGCCCTGGAGCGCGTGCGCGTGGGCCGGGTCGTCGATTTCGCCCCGCACCCGGCCTCCGAACGGTTGCGGGTCTGCCGTGTTGCGGCCGGGGGCGAAGGGCTGCGGACGATCGTCTGCGGCGCCCCCAACCTGCGGGCCGGCATGCTCGCCCCGCTGGCCCTTCCGGGTGCGCTCCTCTCCGACGGCACGGTCGTCGCGGAGGCCTCCGTGCGCGGGGTGCCCTCCGCGGGCATGCTCTGCAGCGCCGCCGAACTCGGCCTCGGCACCGACCGCGGCGGCCTGCTCGAGCTGGCGGACGGCCTGCCCGAGGGCGAGCCCCTGAACCGGGCGCTCGGCCTCTCGGACCCCGTCCTCGAGCTCGACCTCACCCCCAACCGCGGCGACTGCCTGAGCCTGATCGGGGTCGCGCGCGAGGTGGCGGCCTTCCAGGGGACGCGCCTGCGCCTGCCCCGGGTGCGCCTTGCCGAAAGCGACCCCCCGGCGGCGGAGCGCGCCGCGGTGACGATCGAGGCGCCGGAGGCCTGCCCGCGCTACGCGGCGCGCGTGGTCGAGGGGGTGGCCGTGGGGCCCTCGCCCTTCTGGCTCCAGGAGCGGCTGCTTTCGGTGGGGATGCGGCCGATCAACAACATCGTCGATGTCACCAACTTCGTCATGCTCGAATGCGGGCAGCCGCTGCACGCCTTCGACCTCGACCGCCTCGAGGAGCAGCGCATCGTCGTGCGCCCGGCGCGCGCCGGCGAGCGCTTCGTCACGCTCGACGGCAAGGAACGCACGCTCGAGGAGGGGATGCTCCTCATCTGCGACGGCCGCAAGCCGGTGGCCGTCGCCGGGGTCATGGGCGGGATCAACTCGGAGATCGGGGAGGCGACCCGCCGGGTGCTGATCGAGAGCGCCTGCTTCGAGGCCTCGGGCATCCGGCGCACCTCGAAGCGGCTGGGGCTTCCGACCGAGGCCTCGCGGCGCTTCGAGAAGGGGGTCGACCCGACGGGCACGGTGCGCGCGGCCGACCGGGCCGCCCAGCTCATGGTGCAGGTGGCCGGCGGCCGGGTCGCCCGCGGGGTGATCGACGTCCATCCCCGCCCCTGGCGGCCGCGGCCGATCCGGCTCGATCTCGAACGGACGGCCCGCTTCCTCGGCGCGGGGTTCCCCCGGGCGAAGGTCCGGCGGCTGCTGAAATCCATCGCCTTCGAGGTCGCCCCCGGCCCCTCGCGCCGCGAGCTCGAGGTGACCCCTCCCCCCTTCCGCCCCGACGTCGCCCGGCCCGAGGACCTGGCCGAAGAAATCGCCCGGCTGGCCGGCTACGACACGATCCCGGTCACCTTCCCCACGCTCCCCGCAGCGGGGGTTCGGCCGCTTGCGCGCGAGGAGACGCGCCGCCGGGTGCGCGGCGTCCTGAACGGGCTGGGGTTCTCGGAGGTGATCACCTACAGCTTCATCGACGCCGGCGACGGCGAGCGGATGCGGTTTGCCGCCGAGGACCCGCGCCGCCGGGGCCTGACCCTCCTCAACCCGATCGCCGAGGACCAGGCCGTGCTGCGGACGAGCCTGTTGCCGGGGCTGCTCCACACCCTGCGCTTCAACCTTGACCAGCAGAACCGAAGGGTCAAGATCTTCGAGGTGGGCAAGGTCTTCCTGCCCCGGGCGGGGCAGGAGCTGCCCGAGGAGCCCGAGCGCCTGGCCGGCCTCTGGAGCGGGCCGCGCGGGATCCTCTCCTGGCACGAGCGGGAAACCCCCTGCGACTTCTACGACCTCAAGGGCGCGATCGAGGCCCTGGCCGACGCCCTCCACGTGGAGGAGCTCCGCTTCGAGGCGCTGCCGGATGCGGCCTGCACGGCGACGCGCCCCGGCCGCTCGGCGCGGGTCCTGGCCGGGAAGCGGCTTCTCGGCGTCGCCGGCGAGCTCCACCCCCGGGTGCAGGCGGCCTTCGACCTGAAAGCGGAGGCCTTCGTCTTCGAGTTCGACCTGGAGGCGCTGGAGGAGGCCGTCGTCGGCCCGCGGCACCGGTTGCGGGTGCTGCGCTTCCCGGCCGCCGTGCGCGACCTGACGGTGATCCTCGACGCCGCCGTCGAGGCGCGCGAGGTGCTCGCTGCGCTGCGGGACGCCGGCCCGCCCTGGATGGAGGGCGCCTGCCTGATCGACGTCTTCGCCGGGCCGCCGATCCCGCCGGGGCAGCGCAGCCTCACCTTCCGCATCAGCTACCGCTCGGAGGAGCGCACCCTGGAGGATGCCGCGGTCAACGCCGCCCATGCGGAGATGACCGCCCGGGTGCTGCAGCGCTTCGGGGGCCGACTGCCCGGCTGAGGCGGGCCCCGGGGACCGCGCGGGGGGGGCCGCATGAGAAGACGTCCGCCGCGGGCGCCGGAGGCGGAGATCCCCGAGAAGCTCTATTTCGGGATCGGCGAGGCGAGCCGCATCGCCCGAGTCCCGCCCCACGTCCTCAGGTTCTGGGAAAGTGCCATCCCGCAAATCGCCCCGCAACGCACCCCCTCCGGCCGCCGCCGCTACACCCGGCGGGATCTCGAGCGCATCCTGCTCCTCAAGGAGCTGCTCTACCGGAAGCGCTACACCCTCGAGGGGGCGCGCCGGGCGCTGCGCGAAGGCCCCGCGGAGGCCGACCCCGAGCGGCGGGAGGCGACGGGGCTGCTCGAGGAGATCCGCACCGAGCTGCTCGCCCTGCGCCGCCTGCTCGAGGACGGCCCGCCGGCCGAAGAGGCGCCCCGCCCCGGGGGCGAGACCCTCCCGCAAAATTCTGTTGACAAAGGGAGGCGCTTGACGTAGAAAATCCGGCCGGATGAGCGGGCATAGCTCAGCTGGTAGAGTACAAGCTTCCCAAGCTTGGTGTCGCGAGTTCGAATCTCGTTGCCCGCTCCATCCTTTCCACCGTTTGCTCGAACGGTTTGGGTTGGGGCGTTGTTCGACGCGGATGCCAGGGAATCGACATGACTCCATGACCGGATAACTTTCCGATCCACCGCAGGCGTTCCACCCAAACGGGAGAAAACGGGCTTCTTGCCCGTTTTTTATTTCAACGAGAAAGGGACCGCCGGGCACCATGCGCAAAGAGGCCTCCACGGACCGGGCTCCCCGCCGGCCCGAACGCGCGGAGGGGGCCGGCCCCCTCGCCTGGGGGGACCCCCTCGCCGAGCGGGTGCGCGCGCTCGCCGAGCCGCTCTGCGAGGCCCAGGGCGTCGAGCTGGTCCACGCCGAGTGCCTGCGCGGCCCGGGGGGAAGGCTCCTGCGGATCACGCTCGACCGGCCCGGGGGGATCACCCTCGACGATTGCACCGCCGTCAGCCGCGAGCTGGGCGACCTGCTCGACGTCTACCTCCCCGGCCTGCCCGCCTACCGCCTGGAGGTTTCCTCCCCCGGGCCGCAGCGCCGCCTGAGCCGGCCCGGCGACTTCGAACGCTTCCGCGGCCGGCGCGCCCGCATCCATCTCCGCCGGCCGCTCGAGGGCCGCAAGACCTTCAGCGGCATCCTCGCCGGGCTCGCCCCGGGGGGGGCGGTCTGCCTGGAGGCGGAGGGACAGGTGCGGAGGTTCTCCTTCGAGGCCGTCGCCAAAGCTCATCTCGTCGATTCGGAGCCCGCGGCCCCCGGCGGGGGCACGCTCCGCACTCACCGAGGAGACGCTCCATGCTGATGTCGGAAATCAAACGGGTCATCGACCAGGTCAGCCGCGACAAGGGCATCGACCGCAAGGTGCTGATCGAGGCGCTTGAAGAGGCGCTCAAGTCCGCCGCGCGCAAGAAATACGGGCCGCAGATCGACATCGAGGTCCGCTACAACGAGGAATCCGGGGAGCTCGAAGTCTTCCAGTTCAAAGAAGTCGCCGAAACCGTCGAAGACCCGATGCTGCAGATCAGCCTGGAGGAAGGACGCCTGCTCGACGAGGAATGCGAGATCGGCGACAGCCTGGGGACGAAGATGGACACCGCGACCTTCGGCCGCATCGCCGCCCAGTCGGCCAAGCAGGTGATCATCCAGAAGCTGAAGGACGCGGAGAAGGAGGCGGTCTACCGGAACTTCATCGGCCGCAAGGGCGAAATCATCAACGGCATCGTCCAGCGCATCGACCGCGGGGACATCATCGTCAACCTCGGGCAGACCGAGGGGGTCCTGCCCGTGCGCGAGCAGGTGCCGCGGGAGAACTACCGCCGCGGGGACCGCATCCGGGCCCTGATCCTCGAGGTGCTGCCCGACGCGCGCGGCCCCCAGGTGGTGCTCTCGCGGACCCATCCCCAGTTCCTCACGGTGCTCTTCCGCACCGAGGTCCCCGAGATCAGCGAAGGCATCGTCACCATCATGGGCGCGGCCCGCGAGCCGGGGGTGCGGGCCAAGATCGCCGTCGCCTCGAACAACTCCGACATCGACCCCGTGGGCGCCTGCGTCGGCATGAAGGGCAGCCGCGTCCAGAACGTGGTCCAGGAGCTGCGCGGGGAAAAGATCGACATCATCCCCTGGCACATCGACCCCGCCAAGTTCGTCTGCAACGCCCTCTCGCCGGCGGAGATCTCGCGGGTCATCATCGACGAGGAAAACAAGTCGATGGAGGTCATCGTCCCCGACGAGTACCTCTCCATCGCCATCGGCAAGAAGGGCCAGAACGTGAGGCTCGCCTCCAAGCTGACCGGCTGGCACCTCGACGTGAAGAGCGAGAGCGCCTACAACCAGGCCATGCAGGCCGGCTACAACTCCCTCATGGCGCTGCCGGGGGTGACGATCAGTTTGGCCGACGCGCTCTACGAAAAGGGCTTTTACTCCGCGGGCGAAATCGCCAAGGCCTCCGTCGAGGACCTGCTGCAGATCCGGGGCATGGAGGAGGAGACGGCCCGCGGCCTGATCGAGGCCGCCCGGCTGCAGCTCGAGCAGGCCGCTGCCGAAGCCGCCGCGGCCGCCGCGGAGGAGCAGGCGGCGGAAGCGGAGGAGGAGCCCGGCACCGCCCCCGCGGCCGAAGCCGGGGAAGCCGCGGCGGAGGAGCAGGCGGCGGGGCAGGACGAGGCCGGCGCCGCCCCCGCGGAGGAGCCCGCCCCCCCGCCGGAACCGCCCGCGGCGGCCGGCTCCGGGGAGCCCTCGCCGGCGGAGGCCTGAGGCGCGCGGCGGGGGATCGACGGTCGGGAAAGACGAGAGGGAACCATGGCGAAAATCCGGGTCTACGAACTGGCGCGTGAGCTCAGCCTGACCAACAAGTCGCTGATGGACAAGCTGGAGCACCTGGGCATCCGCGTCGGAAGCCACATGAGCTCGCTCGACGACGAGGCCGTCGCGCGGGTGAAGGCCTTGCTGTTCGCGAAAAAGGGCGCGGCGGTTCAAGACACCCGTGTGAAACCGACGGTGATCCGCCGGCGCCGCCGCGTCGAAGCGCCCGCGGAAGCGCCGGCCGAGGCCCCCGCCCCGGCCGAGGCCGCCCCCGCCGAGGCCGCCGAAGCCGCACCCCAGACGCCCGCCGCGGCGAGGCCCGAACCCGCCGCCCCGGCCGAGGCCGCCCCCGCGGAAGCGCCGGCCGAGGCCCCCGCCCCGGCCGAGGTTGCGCCCGCCGCGGCCGCCGAGGCCGCACCCCAGACGCCCGCCGCGGCGAGGCCCGAACCCGCCGCCCCGGCCGAGGCCGCCCCCGCGGAGGCGCCGGCCGAAGCCCCCGCCCCGGCCGAGGCCGCCCCCGCCGCAGCCGCGGCGGAGGCGAAGCCCGCACGCAAGGTCCGGCGCGAGGAGCCCGCGCGCATCATCAAGCTGCCGACCGGGCCCACGGCCGGCCTCCTGCGGCGCCGCACCGAGCCCGCCTCCCCGGCCGCCGTGCGGCCGGCCCCCAAGCCGGCCCCGGCGCCCATGACCGCCGAGGAGATCGAGCGCGAGGCCAAGCGCAAGAAGAAGAAGACCAAGGCCGAGGAGGCCGAGACCGAAAAGAAATTCATCAAGAAGAAGATCACCTTCCGCAAGAAGGCGGTGATCGAGGCCGAGGAGCTCTACGACGACCTGCGCGCCCGCAAGGCCCGCAAGGGGACCCGGGGCAAGCGGGACGCCGCGCTCGCGGCGGCGACGGCCGCCCCCACCAAAGCCATCAAGCGACGCATCAGAATGGACGAAACCATCCAGCTCTCCGATCTGGCCAAGCGCATGGGCGTGAAGGCGGGCGAACTGATCCAGGCCCTCATGGGCATGGGCGTCATGGCGACCGTCAACCAGGCCCTCGACTTCGAAACCGCAGCCCTCCTCGCCCAGGAATTCCACTACGAGGTGGAACGGGCCGCCTTCGAGGAAGAGACCTTTCTCAAGACGGCCGCGGAAGAGGATCCCGAAGCGCGGGTTCCCCGGCCTCCCGTCGTCACCATCATGGGCCATGTCGATCACGGGAAGACCTCGCTGCTCGACAGCATCCGCAACAGCCGGATCGCCGCCAGCGAGGCGGGCGGCATCACCCAGCACATCGGCGCCTACCACGTCCGCACCCCCCGCGGGGCGGTCGCCTTCCTGGACACGCCCGGCCACGAGGCCTTCACCGCCATGCGCGCCCGCGGCGCCAAGGTGACCGACCTCGTGGTGCTCGTGGTCGCGGCCGACGACGGGGTCATGCCGCAGACGGTGGAGGCCATCCACCACGCGCGGGCGGCCAACGTGCCGATCCTCGTCGCCGTGAACAAGATCGACAAGCCCGGGGCCGACCCGGACCGCGTGCGGCGGGCGCTCGTCGAACACGGGCTCACCCCGGAGGAGTGGGGCGGGGAGACGATTTTCGTGAACGTCTCGGCCAAGCAGAACGTGGGCATCGACCAGCTGCTCGAGATGATCCTGCTCCAGGCCGAGCTCATGGAGCTGCGGGCCAACCCGAACCAGCCGGCCCGCGGCCACGTGGTCGAAGCGAAGATCGACTCCGGGCGCGGCCCGGTGGCGACCGTGCTCGTGCGCGAGGGCACGCTCCGGACCGGGGACCCCGTCGTCTGCGGCGTCCACTTCGGCAAGGTCCGGGCCATGCTGGACGACCGCGGCCAGCCCGTGGAAGAGGCCGGCCCCTCGATCCCGGTCGAGATCCTGGGGCTCTCGGGGGTCCCCGAGGCCGGCGACGAGCTGGCGGTCGTGGCCGACGAGAAAACGGCCAAGCAGATCAGCCTGCACCGCATGCAGAAACAGCGCGCGCGCGACCTGCAGCAGGCCGCCCGGCCCAGCCTGGAGAGCCTCTTCGAGCGCATGAAGCAGGGAGCGGCCAAGGAGCTCAACCTCATCCTCAAGGCCGACGTGCAAGGCTCGATCGAGGCCCTCTCCGAGGCGCTGACGCGCCTCTCCAACGAGGAGGTGCGCGTCAACATCGTGCACGCCGCGCCGGGGACGATCAGCGAGTCCGACATCTCGCTCGCCGCCGTCTCCCAGGCGATCGTCATCGGCTTCAACGTCCGGCCGGCCCCCAAGGTCCAGGCGCTCGCCGCCGAGGAGCGGATCGACCTGCGCTACTACAACGTCATCTACGACGTGATCCAGGACATCCAGGCCGCCCTGACGGGCATGATGGCCTCGCGGTTCGAGGAGCGCGTCCTCGGCTCGGCGGAGGTGCGCGAGGTCTTCATGATCCCCAAGGTGGGGGCGGTGGCGGGCTGCTACGTCACCGACGGCCGCGTGGAACGCGGCCGCAACGTGCGGCTCATCCGCGACGGAGTGGTGGTGTTCGAGGGCCGCAACGCCTCGCTGCGCCGTTTCAAGGAGGACGTCAAGGACGTCCAGGCGGGCTACGAGTGCGGCATCGGCATCGAGAACTTCAACGACATCAAGGTGGGCGACCGGATCGAGTTTTACACCCTGGAGGAGATCAAGCCCGGGGCCGCCTGAGTCCGCCCGCCCGGAGGCCGCATCCCATGGTCGTCGGTGTCGGCCGCGTCACCCTGCGGTTGCACGCGTGCCATTCGCTCAAGGACAAGCGGCGCGTGGTCAAGGCCGTCATCGCGCGCATGCGCAACCATTTCAACGCCTCCGTGGCCGAGGTCGACGACAACGACCTGACCCAGCGCGCGGCCGTGGGGTTTTCGCTCGTGGGCAACGACCGCAGCCTGATCAACTCGAAGATCGACAAGCTCTTCAACTTCGTCGAGGAGCTGGGCCTGGCCGAGGTGATCGACTCGGAAATGGAGATCCTCACGCTGTGAAGCGCCCCTCCCCGCGCGCCGAGCGGGTCGGCGTCCTCATCCAGGAGGTGCTGGCCGAGCTGCTCGTGCGGGAAATTCACGACCCGCGCCTCCGGCGGGCGACCGTCACGCGGGTGCGGATGACGCGCGACCTGCGGCTGGCCCGCGTCTATTTCACCGGCGCCGCGGACGATGCCGCCGCCCTCGAGGCGGTTGCCGGCTTCCGCAGCGCCGCGGGCTTCATCAAGCGCCGCCTGGGCCCCGTGCTTGGGTTGCGCTACATGCCCGATCTCGAGTTCCGGCTGGACGAGGCCTACGATGCGGAGGCGCGCATCGACCGGCTGCTCCACGGACGCGACGACGCCCGGGGCCATGGAGAAGATCCTGCGCACGATTGAGTCGGCCCGGCGCCTGCTGGTGACCGCGCATGCCGAGCCCGACGGCGACGCCGTGGGCTCGATGCTCGCGCTGGGGCTGGCGCTCGAGCGGACGGGCCGTGAGGTGGTGTTCTACAACGAAAGCCCGATCCCGGCGGTCTACCGGTTTCTGCCGGGGGTCGAGCGGATTGAGCGGCGCCTGCCGGAGGGGGCGCCGCCGGAGGCGGCGGTGATCCTCGATTGCGCCGGATTCGAGCGCGTGGGCCAAGCGGCGGCGGCGATCGCCCGCATCCCCTGCGTGATCAACATCGACCACCACGCCTCGAACCCCGGGTTCGGCACCCTCTGCCTGATCGACGAGACCGCCTGCGCCACGGCGGAGATCGTCTTCCGGCTCATCGGCGCCCTGGGCATCGCACCGGACCGGCGGATCGCGACCTGCCTGTACACGGGCATCCTGACGGACACGGGTTCCTTTCGCTTTTCGAACACCAACGAGGCCGCCTTCGCCGTCAGCCTCACGCTGGTCCGCTGCGGGGTCAACCCCTCCGAGGTCGCCCAGCACGTCTACGGCTCCTACTCGCTCGGCCGCATCAAGCTGCTCAACCTCGCGCTCGACTCGATCGAGATCTCCCCCAACGGGAAGCTCTCGATGATGACCGTCACCCGGGCCATGCTTGCCGAGACCCGCACCCAGCCGGAGGACGCCGACGGGCTGATCAACTACGCCCGCCGGATCAAGGATGTCCGGGTGGCGGCGCTGATCCAGGAGCAGCCGCCGAACGGCACCGAGGGCGAGCGGCCGCGGCTGCACGTGAGCCTGCGCTCCGACGGCAGCGTGGATGTGGCCGAGTACGCGGCGGCCTTCGGCGGCGGCGGCCACCGCCGCGCCGCCGGCTTCCAGATCGACGCCGGGCTCGCGGAGGTCAAGGCCCGCCTGCTCGGCTGGGCCGAGCTCATGGGATGAGCCGTCCCGGGGATCCCGCGGCCTTCCCCGTGGAGGGCCTGGTCGTGCTGGACAAGCCGGAGGGCCTCTCCTCGGCGCAGGCGACGGCGCGGGTGCGCCGCCTGTTCGGCGCCCGCAAGGCCGGCCACACCGGAACGCTCGACCCCGCCGCCCGCGGGGTTCTCGTCTGCTGCCTGGGGCGGGCCACGCGGCTGGCGTCGGCCCTGCTCGCGCGGCCGAAGACCTACGAGGCGGTGCTCACCCTCGGCGTCGAGACCGACACCCAGGACGCCGCGGGGCAGGTGGTCGCCGAGCGGCCCGTGCCGGAGCTGCACCCCGAGGCCCTGGAGGAGGTCTTCCGCCGCTTCACCGGCGAAATCCTCCAGGTGCCGCCGGCCTACTCGGCGCTCAAGCACGAGGGGCTGCCGCTCTACGCGCACGCGCGGCGCGGGCGGATGATCCGCAAACCGCCCCGGCCGGTGGTCGTCTACGCGCTCGCGCTGCGCGGGATCGAGCCGCCGCGGGTGCGTTTCGCGGTGCGCTGCTCGGCCGGGACCTACGTCCGCACGCTCGCCGCGGACATCGGCGCCGCCCTGGGGTGCGGCGGCCATTTAAGCGGCCTGGTGCGCACCGAGTGCGCCGGCTTCCGCCTGGAGGAGGCCTGCGGCCTCGCCGACCTCGAGAACCGCTTCCGGCAGGGGGAGGACCTCCGGCCGCGGGTGATCCCCCTCGAGCGGGCCCTACGGGGGGTCCCCGGCACCGCCGTCGCCGACGACCTGGCGGAGCGGATCCGCCAGGGCAGGCCGCTTGCGCGCGCCGAGCTCGGCCCCGCCGCGCCGCAGGGGGCCGGGCTGCTCCAGATCCTCGACCGCCGGGGAACGCTCCTCGCCCTGGTCGAGGCCGCCCCCGGCTCGGCCCGGCTGATCTATCGCGCCGTTTTCGCCGGGCCGGGGCCCGCGCCATGACGATTTTTATTGCACTGCAGGCCGGCTTGCTTTAGGCTTGTAAGTTACGGTTACTACAAAGAACTGGACGTTGGCACGAGGCAAGGAGGATCGGGCAAGGTGACGCTCTCAGCGCAGGAAAAGAAAGAATTGATCTCACGGTACAAACTCCACGACACCGACACGGGCTCCCCGGAGGTCCAGGTGGGGCTGCTCACGCGGCGCATCGACTCGCTGACCGAGCACCTGAAGACGCACAAAAAGGACCATCACTCCCGGCGCGGGCTGCTGATGCTCGTCGGCCGTCGCCGGAGACTGCTCAATTACATGAAATACAAGGACATCGCCCGCTACCGGGCCATCCTCGAGTCCCTCGGGCTGAAAAAATAAGGCGCGCGGCGCCGCGGGCGCTTTTCTGCCGTGCGGCCGCGGGGATCGGCTTCCTTTCGCGGCGTCCGGCGAGGGGACTTCCCGCCCCGCCCGTCGTGTTGCGCCACGCGCGCCAAGGAGCGTTCTCATGGAAATTCTCTTGAAAGAAGACATCGGCGGCAAGACCTGGAGCATCCAGACCGGCAAGGTCGCCAAGCAGGCCTCCGGCGCCGCGGTCGTCCGCTACGGGGACACGATGGTCCTCGTGACGGTCGTTTCCTCCCGCGAGGAGCGGGCGGCAGACTTTCTGCCGCTGCAGGTCGAGTACCAGGAAAAGATCTACGCCGCAGGCCGCATTCCCGGCAACTACTTCCGCCGCGAGATCGGCCGCCCCAGCGAGAAGGAAACCCTCACCTCGCGCCTGATCGACCGCCCCCTGCGGCCCCTGTTCCCCAAGGGGTACCGCTGCGAGACGCAGGTGATCGCAACCGTGCTCTCGATGGACCAGGAAAACGACCCCGACGTCCTCGCCATGGTCGGGGCCTCCGCCGCGCTGCACCTCTCCGACGTGCCCTTCGCCGGGCCCATCGCGGCGGTGCGCGTCGGGCGGTTAAACGGCCAGTTCAAGGTGAACCCCCCCATCCAGGATTGGGAGCGCTGCGACATCAACATCATCGTCGCCGGCTCGAAGACGGGGGTCGTCATGGTCGAAGGCGGCGCCGGCATCGTCCCCGAGGCGGACATGCTGGAGGCGATCTACTTCGGCCACCGCGCCATGCAGCCGCTGATCGACATGCAGGTCAAGCTGCGGGAGTTGGTGGGGGTGCCGAAGCGGCCCTTCACCCCGCGGGAGCCGGATCCCGAGCTGCGCGCCCGGGTGGCCGAGGCGGCGGGCGGGCGCCTGCGCGAAGCCCTGCTGCACGCCGGCAAGACGGTGCGCCAGCAGGCCGTGCGGGAACTCCGCGCCGACATCCTGGAGCGCCTGGGCCCCGAGGCCGAGGGCCGCCGCGAGGAGGTCCTCGAGATCTTCGACGAGCTCAAGCGGCGGGAGCTGCGCCGGCTCATCCTGGAAGAAGGCCGCCGCGTCGACGGCCGCGGGCCCGAGGACATCCGGCCGATCAGCTGCGAGGTGGCGGTGCTGCCCCGCACGCACGGCAGCGCCCTCTTCACCCGCGGGGAGACCCAGGTTCTGGGCGTGCTCACCCTGGGCTCGGCCCAGGACGAGCAGCGGGTCGAAACCCTCTACGGCGAGGAAATGCGGCCCTTCATGCTGCACTACAACTTCCCCCCCTTCTCGGTGGGCGAGGTCAAGCGCATCGCCGGTCCCACGCGGCGCGACATCGGGCACGGCGGCCTTTCGACCCGCGCCCTGGAAAAAATCCTGCCGCCCAAGGAAACCTTCGACTACACGATCCGCCTCGTCTCCGAGGTCCTCGAATCGAACGGCTCCTCCTCCATGGGCACGGTCTGCTCCTGCTGCCTCGCCCTGATGGACGGCGGGGTGCCGATCAAGTCGCCGGTGGCGGGGATCGCCATGGGGCTGATCAGCGAGGGCGACCGCACCGTCGTGCTCTCGGACATCCTGGGCGACGAGGACCATTGCGGGGACATGGACTTCAAGGTGGCCGGCACCCGCGAGGGCGTGACCGCCCTGCAGATGGACATCAAGATCCACGAGCTCTCGCGCGAGGTGCTCGGGCGCGCCCTCGAGCAGGCGCGGCGCGGGCGGCTCTTCATCCTGGACAAGATGCTCGAGGCGCTCGCCGCCCCGCGCAAGCAGATCTCGCCCTACGCGCCCACGATCACCACGATCACCATCCCGCCGGAGAAGATCCGCGAGGTGATCGGCCCGGGCGGCAAGGTCATCCGCGCGATCCAGAGCGAAACCAACACCTCGATCGAAATCGAGGACTCCGGGGCCGTCAAGATCGCGGCCTTTTCCAAGCAGGAGGCCGAGAAGGCCGTCTCCCTCATCCAGCAGATCATCGCCGACCCCGAGGTCGGCGCGGTCTACGAGGGGACCGTGGTCAAGATCACCGACTTCGGCGCCTTCGTGAACATCCTGCCGGGGACCGACGGCCTGGTGCACATCTCCCAGCTCGCCAACCGCCGCGTCACCAAGGTTTCCGACATCGTCAAGGAAGGCGACCGGATCAAGGTCAAGGTGCTCGAAGTCGGCCGCGACGGCAAGATCCGCCTGAGCCACAAGGCCGCCCTCGAAGAGGACCATGGACGCCCCGGTCGGTAAAACCGTGCTCGCCAACGGCGTGCGCATCCTCACCCAACCGATGCCGCACGCCCGCTCGGTTTCCCTCGGGGTGTGGGTGGACGTCGGCGCGCGCGACGAATCCGACGCCGAAAGCGGCATCTCCCACTTCATCGAGCACATGATCTTCAAGGGGACCGAGCGCCGCAGCGCCTACCAGATCGCGCGCGAATTCGACGCCGTCGGCGGTCAGACCAACGCCTTCACCTCCATGGAGCACACCTGCTACCATGCCCGCGTGCTCGACGAGCGGCTGGAGACGATGGTCGACATCCTGACGGACATCTTTCTGCACTCCGTGTTCGACCCGCAGGAGGTGGAGCGCGAGCGGCCCGTCATCCTCCAGGAGATCGGCATGGTCGAGGACCTGCCGGAGGAGCACGTGCATGTCCTGGCCGGCCGGACCTTCTGGGACGGCCACCCCCTGGGCCGCTCGATCCTGGGCACGCGCGAAACCGTCTCCGCCCTGGACTCGGCCTCGATCCGCCGTTTCTTTCGCCGGCGCTACCAGCCCGGGCGCATCGTGATCGCCGCGGCGGGCCGCTTCGAGCCCGGCCGGCTTCTGGACCTCCTGGGCCCGGCCTTCGCCTCGCTCCAGCCGGGCGACGGCTTCCCCGCCCGCACCCCGCCCCGCTCCCGGCCGCGGGTCGCCGTCCACCCGCGCGGGCTGGAGCAGGCGCACCTGCTGCTCCTCACGGAGGGGCTCCCGGTCGGGGACCCGCGGCGGTACGGGATGGCCCTGCTGAACACGATCCTCGGCGGCAACATGAGCTCGCGGCTCTTCCAGGAGATCCGCGAAAAGCGCGGCCTCGCCTACACCGTCTACTCCTTCGTCACCTCCCACGCCGACGCCGGGATGTTCGGCGTCTACCTCGCCGTCGCCCCCGAGCACGTCTCCGAGGCCGTCTCCCGCGTTGTCGCCGAGATGGCCCGCATGGCGCGCGAGCCGGTTACGGCCTCCGAGCTCGCCGGCGCGGTCGAGTACCTGCGCGGCGGGCTGCTGCTCGCGGCCGAGAGCACCGACGCGCAGATGGTGCGCATCGCCCAAAACGAGCTGCACTTCGGCGAGGAGCAACCCGTCGCACGCGTCCTCGAGCGGGTCGCGGCCGTCACCCCCGCGGAGCTTTGCGGGCTCGCCGCCGGCCTCTTCCGCAGATCCCACGCCGCCCTCACCCTGCTCGGCCCGGTCGACGAGCCGCCCGAGCGCCTGGAGCGGCTGCTCGACCCCCTCGACGCCTGAGCCCATGGAGGTCCTTGTCCGCATCCGCCGCCTGCGGCCGGAAGAAGACGCCGACCTGCCGCTGCCCCGCTACCTCACCCCCGCCGCCGCGGGCCTGGACCTCTGCGCCGCGGTCCCGGGAGACACCCGCATCGAGCGCGGGGCGATCGCCGTGGTGCCGACCGGGTTCGCGATCGAGCTGCCCTGCGGCTACGAGGCGCAGATCCGACCGCGCAGCGGCCTGGCCGCCCGCCACGGGATCGGCCTCATCAACTCCCCCGGGACGATCGACGCCGACTACCGCGGCGAGGTCCGCGTCGCCCTGATCAACCTGGGCAGCGGGCCCTACGTGATCCGGCGCGGGGACCGCATCGCCCAGATGGTCGTCCAGCCGGTCTGCCGCGTGCGGCTGGAGGAAGTCCCGGCGCTCTCCCGCACCGAACGCGAAGACGGCGGCTTCGGCCACACCGGGCGCTGAAGGGCGGGACACGGAACTCCATGGGGCGGGAAGAACCACCGGGGGCGGCGGCGGGCGGCGGGGAGGCGCTCTGCGTCTGCGTGCTGGGCAGCGGCAGCCGGGGAAACGCCCTCTTCGTCTCCGACGGCGCAACCTCGCTTCTCGTGGATGCTGGCCTCTCGGCCCGGGACACCGCACGCCGCCTCGCGTCGCGGGGGCTGGCCCTCGAGGGGATCCAGGCGCTGCTCCTCACCCACGAGCACAGCGACCACACGCGGGGGGTGGAGCGCCTGGTGCGCCGCCGCCGCATGCCGGTCTACCTGACCGCGGGCACCTGGAAGGCCGCCCCCGAGCTGCGCGATCTCCCGGAGGTCTTCCCGATCGCCTGCGGCCGTCCGCTCCGGATCGGCACCCTGACGGTGGAGCCCTTCGCCGTCTCCCACGACGCGCGCGAACCCGCGGGGTTCGCGATCACCGCGGCGGCGGGGCGGGTCGGGATCGCCACCGACCTCGGGTGCGCGACCGATGAGGTGCGGGAGCACCTTCGCGGCTGCCGGCTGCTCGTGCTCGAGGCGAACCACGACCCCGAGATGCTGCGGGCGGGGCCCTACCCGCCGTTCCTCAAGCAGCGCATCGCCGGCGGACGCGGCCACCTCGCCAACGGCGAAACGGGGCGGCTGCTCGCCGCCCTGATCCACGACGGGCTCGAGCAGGTGATCCTCGCCCACCTCAGCCGGACGAACAACACCCCCGAGCGGGCCCTCGCCGGGGTCGCCCCCTTCCTGGAGGGCCTTCCCGTGCGGCTCGCGGCGGCGGGCCAGGATGAGCCCTCGCCCCTCTTCCGGCTGCCCGCCTGAAACCGGGGGTGCCGGGCCCGAGGCCCGGCATCCCCGGAGGCCCTCCCCGCGCGGCAGGAGCTGTCCCCCGGCTTCAGCGGTCGGGGCAGACGTCGTCGATCCAGAACTCCTGCCCGCCGACGCTGAACCCCTGGATCGGGCCCTGCAGGACCATCTCGCCGCGGATGCTGCTCACGTCCTGCACGGCCGTGACCTGGACCAGGACGCCGCCGACGGTTGTGTTGTGCAGGCCGAGGAAGTTGGCGACGTTGCGGAAGTCGTTGTTGATCTTGAGGTTCTCGTTTCCCCCGAAATCGGCGAATTTGAAGGAGAGCCGCTGCAGGGGGTAGTTCAATTGGAAGTTGAGGTTGGCGTTGTTCGTGCGCAGCTCAGGGGCCGTGCCGCCCGCCAGCTGCGAGCCGTCCACCCGGGCGTAGCCGTTGTTTGTCCAGGTGCCGTTCGACCACTGGAAGGGCTCGACCCGGACGGTCTTCCGGTCGGTCGTGAACACCGCACCCACCGGGACCTGGGTGCCCGGGGCGAGATCGTTGAACTTGAGGCAGCAGCCGGTCAGCACGACCGCTGCGGCGGCCGCCGCGATGCGTTGCAGGACGGGTGTCATGGGGACCTCCTCGGGCTCGAGCCGGAGGGTCTCGGGAAGCCGCCGCATGAGGCCCTCTGCAAAGGGATGGGGGCGGGGCGGGGGCGCCCCGCTGCGGCGCCTGCGCGGCAACGTAAGGCGGCCCGGCGCGATGCGCAAGACCGCCCGCTCAGCTCGCCTCGATCCCCGCCGCGCGGATGCCGCGCACGTAGTAGGCCGGGTCGTGGAGAAAGCTCAGGAAGATCACCAGGAAAGCGATGCAGCCCTCGACCATGAGCGGCTTGTTGGCGTAGAGCAGATCGAGTTGCTGCCGGAGCCGGTCGCCGTCGGCCGGGGCGAAGTAGATCGTGAACAGGCCGTCAAGCATGCGCCTGCCGTCGGGCCGGGTGACGAGGTCGCTGCGGCCGCTGTGGCAGTATTCCATGGCGTCCAGGACGAGCGCGCGTTGCCGCCCCAGGTCCTTCAGGTGGTAGCCGAGCAGGTGCATGAGCGAGCGCTGGGCCTCACGCAGGCTGGCCTGGGCGAGGGCGTCGAAGAGCGCCCCCCGCCCCGCGCTCTCCGGGAGGACCGGCGCCTGGCGGATCAGCGAGAGCAGGACCGCGTTCTTGAAGAGCTGGTGGAGGCGGCGGGCGCCGTTCATCACCGTCGCCGGCGCGTGCTCCGACCGCGGGCGGTAGCCGGGGTAGTGCGGGACGAAGAGCAGCTCGAAGAGGTGCTGGAAGCAGTCGATGCCCGCAAGCGGGTCCTCGAGGTCGATGCGCATGTCGAGGGTGTTGTCCAGCCGGTCGGCGAGCTTCACCTCGACGAGATCGGGGCACCCGTCGGCGGCGTTCTCGAGCAGCCGGCCGATGTAGGCCGTGTAGGGCTCGCCGGCGATCCTCGTGAGCCCCTGCAGGCGTCTGACGAGCCCGGCTTCGTCCCCCGGCGGCAGCCGGTCGAGCATCTCGTAGAGCGTCTCCTCCAGCTCGCGCCATTCGCGGGGCTCGAAATCGACGGGCTTCACGTCCTCCTGGATGTCGTGGAAGAGTACCGCGAGCAGGCTCTCGACGCGGGGGGTCTCCTGGGCCCGGGCCATCAGGGCGCAGGCCCGCAAGGGGTGCAGGACGGCCATCGGCCCCAGGCGCCGGCGCTTGTGGCTGTAGGCCCGGTAGAGGTAGCCCAGGGCCTCCATCAGCAGGGCCCGCCGGGCGCGGTCGCCCTCCTCGGCCGCATCGAGCCGCTTGCCCGCGAGAATGTAGGCGACCACGTTGGAGCGGTTGAGCGCAGCCGCGCTGAGGTTGTAGTGGAGCACCGCGGAGAGCTGGAAAAACTCGTTCAGGTCGAAGAGCGCCATGGGGCACCTCACGGCCGGGAGGGGTCCAGGCCGTCCAATTCTCCTCCCACCGCCGCGGCGAGCGCGCGCAGCTCGGCGGACGCGAGCCCGAGGAATTCCCGCGCGCCCGGCTCGAAGGGGTCTTCGCCCGGGGCGATCCCGGGGCAGCCCGCGAGGCAGGCCACGCCGTGGCCGGCGTGCACCAGGAAGGCGAGCGCGCTTCGCTCCGAGCGCGAAGGCGCGTGGTGGTGCTGGATCGCCTTGACCAGGGATTCGGGATAGCGCCAGAAGCGGCAGGCGAGCGCCATGACCTCGGCGTGGTCCAGGCCGAGCCGCTCGCGCTCGAAGGCCGGGGTCACGGCCCCGGCCGCGGCCGGCCCCGGGCCGGCCTCCCGGAGGAAGGGGTCGAGGATCACCTTGCCGGCATCGTGCAGCAGGGCGGCCACGAAGGCCTCCTCCTCGGCCCCCGGGAAGCGGGCGCGCGCCAGCCGCCGGGCGGCCAGGGCGCTGGCGAGCGCGTGGCGCCAGAGGTCGCGGGGGGCGATGCGGTAGCTTTCGAGCTCGCGCTCCATCCAGACCGAGGCCGCCGAGAGCGTGAGCAGGTCGGAAAGGGTGCGGAAGCCGAGCAGGAGCGCGGCGTGGGTGACGGAGGCCACCTGGCCGCCGACCCCGAAATAGGCGGAATTGGCGAGGGCGAGCGTCTTGGCGACGAGCGCGGGGTCCTGTTCGATGACGCGGACGAGGTCCCGGCTCCCGGCGTCGGGGTCGGCGAGAAGTTCCCGCGCCTTGAGGATCGCCTGCGGCATGGGCGGGAGCCGGACGAGGCGGCGGAGGATTTCGCTTTTCAGGTTCCCCGGCCTGGGGTTTTCCACGCTGCCCCTCCCGCCCGGCCGCTTCCGCGGGGGAACCGGCGCCCGGGCCTTTCCCCGGGATCTCGATTAAGCCAGGGGAAGGCGGAAGTCAACGACGCCCACGGTGGCGTTTGGGCCCGGCCGCTTGACGGCCGGGCCGCAGGCGTCGCATAGTGCGCCGGCGCGTCGTTCGGCCGAAGCCCGCAAGCAAGGAGACCCCCATGACGGACCCCGGGAACGTTCTCCGGATCTTCGAGGAAATCAGCCGCATCCCCCGCTGCTCGGGAAACGAGGAGCAGGCCGCGCGCTGGTTCGAGCGTCGGGCCGCCGCCCGCGGCTGGGCGAGCCGGCGGGACGCCGCCGGCAACCTCCTCATCCGCGTGCCCGCCTCGCCCGGCCGGGAGCGCGCGCCGGCGGTCGTGCTCCAGGCCCACCTGGACATGGTCTGCGAAAAGACGCCCGACTCGCCCCACGACTTCACCCGCGACCCGCTGCGGCTCGTGCGCGAGGGGGACTGGCTGCGGGCCGAAGGCACGACCCTCGGCGCGGACAACGGCGCCGGCCTCGCCCTCGCCGCCGCGCTCGCCGAGCGCGAGGCGCTCGACCACCCGCCGCTCGAGCTCCTCTTCACGGTGGACGAGGAAACCGGCTTGAGCGGGGCCAAGCGCCTGGAGCCCGGCTTCCTCACCGGACGGCTCCTCGTGAACCTGGACTCGGAAACCGAGGGTGTCTTCACCGTCGGCTGCGCGGGAGGGGTGGAGAGCCGGATCGGGCTTCCCCTGGAGCGGCAGGCGGAGCCCGCGGGCGGGGTGCGCCGCGCCCTCGTCGTCGGCGGGCTGCGCGGCGGCCATTCGGGCATCGACATCCACCGCCCGCGGGCCAACGCGATCCGCATCCTCGCCCGGCTGCTCGACGAGGTCGCCGACCTGCCGGGAGCGGCCGTTTTCGCGCTCGCGGGCGGAAGCCGCCGCAACGCCATCGCGAGGGACGCCCGGGCCGAGATCGCCTGCCGCCCCGAGGACGAGGGGCCCCTCGCGCAGCGGCTGGCCGAGGCGGCGGAGCGCCTGCGCGGCCTCTACGCCGAGGAGACCGGGATCTTCTGCAGGCTGGGTCCCCCGGCGGCTCCGCCGCCGGGGGAGCGGCCGCTCGCCCGGCCCTTTCTGCGCCGGGCGCTCGACCTGCTCCTCGCCCTGCCGCACGGGGCGCTCCTGCCGGAGGCCGGGTTCGAGGGCCTCGTGCACAGCTCCGCCAACCTCGCCGTGGTCGAAACCGCCGCCGCAGGCCTCACCGTGGTCACCAGCCAGCGCAGCCTCTCCCGCGAAGGGCTCGCGGAGGCCTCGAGCCGCGTGCGGGCGGCCGCCGCGCTCGCCGGGGCCCGGGTCTCCTTCGAAGCCGAATACCCGCCGTGGACGCCCGACCCCGACTCCGCGCTGCTTTCCCGCTGCCGCCGGGTCTATTCCCGCTGCTTCGGCTCCGAGGGGCGCGTGCGCGCGATCCACGCCGGCCTCGAATGCGCCTGGATCGGCGCGATCTACCCCGGCATGGACATGGTCTCCGTCGGGCCGACGACCGAGAACGCCCATTCGCCGAGCGAGCGGCTTCACCTGCCCTCGCTCACCCGGCTCGAGGCGTTCCTCGCGGCGCTGCTTGCCGATCTCGCCTCCGCTTAGCCCGCCGCCGCGCCCCGCCGCGCGAGGGTCTCCAGGTCCCGGCGGATCCGCTCGGCCATGCGCGCCTCGAGCGCCTCGCGGTCGATGCCCATGAGGATGTGGTAGGCGTTGTATTTCGTCTTGCAGAAGAAGACGTCGAAGGGCAGGCTTCTCCCCGCGCCGCGGTAGATGCGGATCCCCGGCACGTCCTCGCGGCGGATGAACTCGGCCTCGGCGTTCACCAGAAGCGGCTCCACGTCGTGCTTGTTCAGCCAGGGCACGCAGGCCCCCTCCATGCCGAGATCGGGGTCGAGGATGGAGCGGATCTTCTCGGCCACCCCGCCCACGGCGAGGATGATCTCCCCGGTCAGCGATCCCGTGACCCCGTAGCGGGGGTTCACCGGCTGGCGGATGAAATCCGACACGAGCGCGATGTCCATCGCCACCGAGGCGGAATCCCCCTCCACGCCGTCGTGGGCCTGGATGTATTCGACGTGCATCTCGTAGCCCACGCCGGCCGCGCCGAGGGCGTCGAGCACGCGCTTGATCGAGGCGCGCACGTTCTGCGCCGCCGCCTTGGCGATCTCCCCCATCCTGCCCGGGGCGGTCACGCGGTCGGCGCCGCCCGCGGTCACCTGGCCGTGGATGGGGAGCGGCTGGCCGAACATCTGCCCGCTCGCCGTGCTGTGGATGACGGCCAGCCCCACGACGTAGCCGATCGAATCGCTCAGGGCGGCGATGTATTTCTTGAGGTACTTGCGATGCTCGATCAGCTCGCGCGCCAGCCCGCCCTCCAGGCTGAGGTGCTCGCCGAGGGCGCGCCGGATGTGGGCGGGCTCGACGCGCGGGGCGTTTTCGAAAATGGCGGCGAACTCGGCGGCGAGGAGGACGCCGTTGATCGGCCGCAGGATCGCGCTCAGCTTGCCGTCCGAGGCCCGGCAGCGCAGCTCGCGGACGATCTCCATGACCGCGGCGCGCGAGAGCGGGCGGGCCTCCATGCGGAAGTCCCCCGGCAGCGGGCGGCCGAAGATGTGCTCGCAGCGGCGGCGCACGCCCTCGTGCCCCTCGGCGGCGAGCACCTCCCCCCAGCAGCGCCGGAACTCCCCCTCCAGGCGGCGGACCTCCTGAGCGGCGTACTGCGCCACGGCGCGCACCGCCTGCGGGGTCTCGGGGACCGCGCTCTCCATGTGCACGATCTCCCCCTTGTCCTCGATGCGCGAGAGAAACGCCCCGTCCCCCTCCTGCTGCAGGGCGGCCAGGGTGTCGTGGTTGCAGCAGGCGATGAGGATGTTCTCGGCCCGCAGGGGGTTCTCCGAGCGGTCGGCCGCGCCGCTGCCGGAGTTTCGCCCGCCCTCGAGGTAGTACTTGCGGTTCTGCATCACCTCGAGCAGCTCGGCCAGGTACCCCACGCGCACGAGGGTCTTCAGCTCGTCGATGTAGAGGATGGGGGCGGTCGCGTGGGCGCCGAGAAAGGCCCGCTTGTGGCAGGGGGTGTGGAGGTTGCCGGACTGGTAGGGGTCGTGGCGGAAGCCGCCCTTCATGTTGCGCGCGCTCGGCTCGGCGATCCGCGCCATGAGGCGCTGTTCCTTGCGCGGGTCGTGGAGCACCTCGGGGATCTGGTCCAGCAGGGGCTTGAGGTCGTGGCGGCCGCCCCCGGCGTTGTCCTGCTGGATCTTCTCCTGGACCCGGATCTGGGTTTCCTGGAGGTAGAGAAAGACGGCTCCCATGCCCGCCAGCCCGGCCGCGATCCAGGCCGCGGGGTGGACGAAGCCCCCGGCCGCGGCCGCCAGCCCGGCGGCGATCAGCCCCCGACGCACGCGCCGCACCGCCCGGTGCGTCTCCTCGAGGCTGAATTCCTCGACGCTTCCCTGCGCGGTCTCCACCGCGCGGCGGATCTCGGCCAGCGCGCGGTCGAGCGCCTCCGGCGCTTCGTAGGCGAGGCGGATGTGGTTGCGGTCCTTGCCGGGAAAGGCGGCGATCGCCTCGCGCGGCCGCAGGATGTCGCCGAGCGAGCGGTCGAGCACCTCCTCGAACATCTCCGCCAGCAGCGACTTCCCCGTGCCGGGGCGGCCGACGAGGAGAAGGTGCCCGCGGTTCTGCGCGACCTTGCGGATGGCCGACTTCGCCCGCTCCTGGAAGATCACGCGCTCGATGGGGTCCGCGGGGAGCGTCACCTCGGAGGTGTCCTCGAAGAAGGCGAGGCGCTCCTCGAGGCTCCGCGGGTAATCGAGCAGCTCGCGGATCCACTCGTAGTCGCTCGGGCGGTAGTCACTCGACATGGCCGACCCCCGTGCTCTCTTCCAGCACGTACAGGCGACCCGCCTCGGTCGGGACGGCCCGCCGGCTGATCTCCGCGTAGACCGACGGCAGCGTGCGGCGCAGCGGCTCGAGCGCCCGCAGGTCGTGGAGCACGCAGCGGATGAAGACCAGCTCCTCGCCGCCGTCGGCCGCGGGCCGGAGCCCGCTCAGGGTGACCGCCGTGCGCATCGTCTGGAGGGCCGGGCGGATCAGGCTCCCGAAGCGGGCGGGCCCCGCCTCCCCGGGCAGGAGCTCCCGGAAGATCGGCGGCAGCGCGGTCTCGGCCTCGGCGGTTGCCGCGGCGGCCGGCTCGAAGGTAAGCCGCAGCGGCCGGAGCGCGCCCTCCCGGAGGGACGCCAACGCCCGGCACATCTCCCGGCACTGCCGCAGGCTCGCTTCCAGGAGCATCAGGTAGCGCACCTCCTCGGCCGCGGCGAGCCGGAAATCGAGCCTCCCCGAGGGCGTCAGGACGCAGGCCGCGGCCTGCCCCGCCCGGCCGTAGGCCACGAGCGGCACCCAGCCCCCGTCCCCGAAGGCGCCCGGCGGGCAGGCGCGCAGCTCGAAGACCCCCTCGGCGCTGTGGGCGCGGTGCACCACGATGCGCACCTCACGGCCGACGTTCGCGGCGAGGTAGCGCAGCCGCTCCTCGGTCGTCCCCAGGAGCTTGAGGTAGGTGTAGCCGTTTCCCGGGTCCTCGCAGACCCCGACGACGTGGGCGAGCCGCCGCGGGTCGAGGCGGGCGAGCCGCCGCTGGAAGGGGTCGTAGGGGCGGAGCGCATCGGCCAGTTGCTCGAGGTGCGCCCGGAGGTCGGGGTCGCGAAGCGGCGGGAGCCTGAGGCGCAGCCCGGAAAGGAGGAGCTCCCCCGAGGGCGGCTTTCCCCGGAGCCGGCGGGTGAGCCGCGGGAAGCGCAGGCCGCGCCGCGCCGCGTGGATTTCGGCCCCGATCAGCCGCTTGCGGATCTCGATCGGCCCGGGGTGAAGCAGGTAGCGCGCCAAGGGGGAGATGCGGTAGGCCTTGGCCGGCCCCGGGTCGGCTTCGGGGTCGATCGCCCGGAGGTCGGCATCGAACCGGCGCGGCTCGCTGATCACCCACGGCCCGCCGGACGTAGCGGCGCTCTCCCGCATGCCTTCACTCACGACCGGGATCCCAAAAGAGGCGAATCCTCGAGCTCGATTTCCAGCCGGGCGAGATCGATCTCCGAGACCCTGAGGGCCCTCGCCTCCGGCGTCGAAGCCGGCGCCTCCGGCGGGGGCGGCGCAAGGCCTAAGCCCGCCTTGTTGCAGACGCGGTCGGCCAACCGCACCAGCTGGAGCAGCGCCGGGTCGCCCTCGCCGGCGGGCCGGTGATGATCGCGCACGACACCCGCGTAGACCTCGGGGAGGTCCCAATGCTGCATCAGGCGGTAGCCTTCCGCGGCGTGCAGCCGGTCCATGGCCTCCTCGAGGAGGGCCGCGGAGAGGGGGGCCGCCTGCGGTGCGGTGCGGGGCAGTTCCTCGATCACGGTGAGCACGAAGAGCTTGCCGACGTCGTGCAGCAGGCCGGCGAAAAACGCCTCGTGCACCAGGGCATGCAGCCCGCAGGTGCGCGCCAGCCAGTGGGCGGCGATCGCCGCGCCGAGGGCATGCCGCCAGAGCTTGCGCATCAGGCCGTGAACGAGGGGGTTCGCCGAGCGGAACTGGTTCTCGTGGGTCACGGTCATGACGATGTTCGCCACCTCGTTCACCCCGAGCCGCACGATCGCGTTGCGCACCGTGGTGACCTGGTTCAACCCCTTGTAGAAGGCGGAGTTCGAAAACCGCAGCACCTCGGCCGTGAGGGCCTGGTCGCTGCCCACCAGCTGCTCGATGCGCCGCGGGTCGGGGTCCTCCTTGGAGATCTCCTGCTGGATGCGGGCCGCGGTGGCGTGGAAGACCGGAAGCCGCGCCTCGCCCGAGACGATGCGTTGCGCCACGAGGTCCACCAGGGAGGGTCCCGTTCGCATGGTCAAACCTCCAGCAGACGGCTCACCTCGGAAAGCGGCCGCGGGCGGCAAAGTCGCGGCAGGCATCGCTGCACTTCCTCGAGGGTCGTCGTGCCCCGGGCCGCCTTGAGCAGCCCGTCCTCGAAGAGCGTCGCCAGCCCCGCGGTCTCGAGCGCCATTCGCCGCAGCTCCCGCGCGCCGCGCCGCTCGATCACCGCGCCCCGCAGCTCCTCGTTCAGCACCAGGAGTTCGAAGACGCCCACCCGCCCCTGGTAGCCGCTGTAGCGGCATTGCGCGCAGCCGCGGCCGCGGCGGAAGGCCGCGGGGGAGGCCTCCTCCGGGGCGATCCCCAGGCGCTGGAGCGTCGCGGCGGCGCCGCGGTCGGGCTCGGCGCACGCCGGGCACACCCGCCGCAGCAGCCGCTGGGCGATCAGCGCGCTCACCGTGGAGGCGATCAGGTAGGCCTCGAGGTTCATGTGCAGCAGGCGGATGAGCCCCCCGATCGTGTCCTCGGCGTGGAAGGTGGTGAGCACCTTGTGGCCGGTCAGGGCGGCCTGCACCGCGGTTTCGGCCGAAAAGGCGTCGCGCACCTCGCCGATGAAGAGGACGTCGGGGTCCTGCCGCACGATGTGGCGCAGGGTCTCCTCGTAGGTGAGCTGGATGCGCGGGTTGATGGAGCACTGGGAGATCCCGTCGATCAGGGCCTCGACGGGCTCCTCGGCCGTGAGGATGCTGACCTGGGGGTCGTTCAGGTGGCGGATGCAGCTGTAGACGGTCGTGGTCTTCCCCGAGCCGGTCGGCCCGGTCACCAGGATCACCCCGCCGGGGAGGCTCAGGGCCTCCTCGCGGAAGCGCTCGAGCAGCCGCGGGGCGAGCCCCAGCTCCTCGAGCGGAATCAGGGCGCCGCGGCGGTTGAGCAGCCGCAGGGCGATCTTCTCCCCGTGGACGGTCACGTAGAACGAGGCCCGCAGATCGAGGGAGGCGCCGTTGTGCTCGAAGGTGAAGCGCCCCCCCTGGTGGCGGCGTTTCTCGGTGATGTCGACGTCGCACATCACCTTGAGCCGGTTGGTGACCGCGCCCATCAGGGCGGCGGGGAAGTCCTCGACGTGCACGAGGACGCCGTCCTCGCGGAAGCGCACGCGGGCGTGCTCGGCGAAGGGTTCGATGTGCACGTCGCTCGCCCCGCGGGCGACGGCCGCGGCGAGGATGCGGTGGACCAGGGCGATGACGCCCTGCTCGTCGGCCGGGGAGATCTTCTCGCGCTGCCGCGCGAGCCGGGCACGGCGGACCGCCCGCTCGACCGCGCCGCGCCGGGCGATGGCCACGATCAGCTGCGGGCCGAAGAGCTCGCGGGCGGCGGCGAGATCCCCCGCATCCAGGGGGTCGACGAAGGCGACCAGGGGAAGGCCGTTTTCGAACCGCAGGGGCACGAATCCCGGGGCGGCGGTCCAGGCAGGCGGCATCCGCTGGAACAGGCGGGGGTCGATCTCGGCGAAGTCGGGCTCGACGAAGGGATAGCCCAGCTGCAGGGACAGGACCTCGATCAGGGTGCGCTCCTCGACGAGGCGCCGCTCGAGCAGGACGTCGACCAGGCGCCGGGGGGGCCGGGCGTCGCGCTGCGCGGCCCGCGCCGCCTCGAGCCCCTCGCGCGTGAGGATCCCGAGCTCGGCGAGGAGGACCCCGAGGTCGAGGGGCCCGGCCGCGGCGCGGATCAACTCCCGGATTTGCTCCTCGCCGACGAGGCGCAGCTCCTTGAGAATCTCGATCAGGGGCCGCGGGGTCTCGAGCTTGGCCTGGACGCGGCGGGCGTAGGCCACCTGTTCGGCGGACACCCGGCCGGAGGCGACCAGGCGTTCCACGATGTCAAACGCGGCGCCCTGGCCGCCGGCCGCCGGCCGGGCCTTGCCGGGCAGCGTCCTGCCTGCGGGCATGGTCACGGATCCTCCTCGACACGGGCGTCGGCCGCCGCAGGCAAAAGGGGCCCCCGGAGGCCACGGCCTTCCTCTGGAGGGGGCTATCGGCCGGATTCGCCCCGGCCTTGAGGACGTCTTGCCAGAGGGATCGCCCGCGGCCTATAATGTTTTGAGTGTACGGACCATTTTGAGGGTCCCGAACCTCGCGGGAGGCGCGCGCCGATGGGCAATGTTTATTACATGGACGGCGAGTTCGTCGCCGAGGCCGAAGCCCGGGTCCCGGTGAACGATCTCGCCCTGCTCCGCGGTTTCGGCTGCTTCGACTTCATGCGCACCTACGGCGGCAAGGTCCTCTTTTTGCGCGACCACGTCCGCCGGCTGCTGCGCTCGGCCGGCCGCCTGGGCATCGAGCTGCCGCTCGGCGAAGCGGAGCTCACGGGGCTGGTCGAGGAGACGCTGCGCCGCAACCCGCCGGGCGAGGCGAGCGTGCGCATTCTCGTGACCGGCGGCCCGAGCCCCGACTTCATCACCCCGCAGGGGAGGCCGCGGCTGATGATCCTGGTCGCCCCCCTCGCCTCCTACCCCGCCTCCTGGTACACGGAGGGGGCGGCGGTGATCACCGTCCCCTACGAGCGGGCGATCCCCGAGGCGAAGACGATCGACTACGCCCGGGCCATCCTCGCCCTGGCCGAGGCCCGGCGGAAGGGGGCGATCGAGGCGCTCTACGTGGACTCCCGGAACCGGGTGCGCGAGGGGACGACGAGCAACGTCTTCTGCTTCCTGGGGGAGCGCCTTGTGACCCCCGGGGAAGGCCTCCTCGAGGGGATCACCCGTGGCAAGGTGCTCGCGCTCGCCCGCAAGCAGCACCCGGTCGAGATCCGCGACCTCGCGCGCCGCGAGCTCGCGGCTGCCGACGAGGTCTTTCTCACCTCCTCGAACCGCCTCATCGTCCCCATCGTCCGCGTGGACGAGGACCGGATCGGCTCCGGGGAACCGGGGCCCCGCACGCGGGCGCTGATGGAGGCCTTTGCCGCCTACACCCGCAGCCTCGCCGCCGGAGAAACCCCGTGAACTGCGAAGGGCTGATCGATCTGGTCATCGTCGGCGGCGGTCCCGCGGGGCTCACGGCGGGCATCTACGCCATGCGCGCCGCCTTGCACACCGTGCTCCTCGAGCGCTCCGCCCCCGGCGGGCAGGTCAACCTCTCCGAGGCCGTCGAAAACTGGCCGGGCGAACCCCACATCGGCGGCGGCGAACTCGCGGCGAAGATGCTCGAACACGCGCGCACCTACGGCCTCGAGATCCGCTCCGAGGAGGTCGTGGCCGTGGAGCCGGGCCTGGAGTGCCACACGGTCCGGCTCGCTGGCGGGGGGGCGATCCGCACCCACGCGGTGATCCTGGCGACGGGCGGCAGCCCGCGCAAGCTCGGCATCCCGGGCGAGCTCGAGTACTACGGCAAAGGGGTCTCCTACTGCGCCGTCTGCGACGGGTTCTTCTTCCGGGGCAAGACCGTCGCCGTCGTGGGCGGCGGGGACTCGGCCGTCGAGGAGTCGCTCTACCTCGCCAAGCTCGCGCGGCAGGTCTACCTCGTCCACCGCCGCGACCAGTTGCGCGCCAGCATGATCCTCCAACAGCGGGCGCGGGCCGAGTGCAAGATCGCCTTCGTGTGGAACTCGCTCGTCACCGGGATCCGCGCCGACGCGGGCGGGGTCCACGCGGTGGAGATCGAAAACCGGCTGTCGGGCGACCGGCAAGTGCTCGCGGTGGACGGGCTCTTCGTCTTCATCGGCTTCGAGCCCAACAACGCGCTCGTCCCGGCCGGGGTGCGCCTGAACGCCGAAGGCTACGTCATCACGGACGAAACCTGCGCGACGAACCTCCCCGGCATCTACGCCGTGGGCGACCTGCGCGCAAAGTACGCCCGCCAGATCGTGATCGCCGCCGCCGACGGGTGCACCGCCGCCCTGGCCGCCGCGCACTACGTCGAGTCCCGCAAAGCGGCCGGCGTGTGCGCCGTGCCCCCCTCGGACGGCGGCGGCAAGCCCCGCTAGGCGCCGCCAGGAGCCCTCCCCCATGGCTTCCGCGCCGCAGCCCCCCTCCCGCGGGGCCCTCGCCACGCTCCTCGCCTGGGCGGCCCTCCTCGCCGCCGCGCCCCTCCTCGGCGCCGCGGCGGCCGGCTCCCTGAGCGCCGAGCGCTTCGCGATCCCCCCCCGGCCCGGCGGCGCGGCGCAGGCCTCCTTCTCCTGGCCCGCCTTCATCGCCGTCGCCGCCCTCGGGGGGGCGGTCCTCGGCTACGTCGCCCGCCGCGCCGCCGCCTCCTTCCGCCGCAGCCCGGCGGTCCCCGCCCCGCCCGCCCGGCCCTTCCCCGCCTGGGGCTGGGGCGCGCTCGGGGTCGGGGCGCTCGCCTGGGCGATCGCCTGGAGCGATGCGCCGCGCTTCGCCGCGCTGCGGCCCTACACCTTCACCCCCCTCTGGCTCGCCTATATCCTGGTCATGAACGCCCTGTGCGTGCGGGCGACGGGGAGCTCGCCGGCCACGCGGGAGCCCGGCTTCTTCTTCGCCCTCTTCCCCGCGAGCGCCCTCTTCTGGTGGGCGTTCGAATACCTGAACCGCTTCGTCGGCAACTGGAGCTACGAGGGCGAACCCTTCGGCCCCCTGGGCTACGTGGGGCTCGCCTCGCTTTGTTTCTCGACCGTCCTGCCGGCCGTGTGGAGCACCCGCGCGTGGCTTCTCTCCCGCGTCGGTCTCCGCCGCGCCTTCGGCCGCATCGCCCCCCTTCCCCCCCGCTTCGGCCGCATTCCGCCCCGGGCGGCCGCGCTGCTCGCATTCGCCCTGCTCGCGGCGACCGCGGCCTGGCCCGCCGGGTTGTACCCCCTCCTCTGGGTCGCCCCGCTGGTGCTGCTCTGCGCGCTGGCCGCGCGCCGCGGCAGGCCCCAGATCCTCGGGCCGCTCCGCGGCGAGGACTGGACCGCGCCGGCCGCGGCCGCCCTCGCCGGGCTCGTCTGCGGGTTGTTCTGGGAAATGTGGAACGCCTATAGCCTGCTGCGCTGGGTCTATCACATCCCCGGCGTCGACCGCTTCCGCGTCTTCGAGATGCCGCTGCTCGGCTACCTGGGCTACCTGCCCTTCGGCCTGCTCTGCGCCGCGGTGGGGGACCTGGTGCGGGAGCCCTTCGCCGCGCGGGCACAAGGAGCCGGCCGTGGCCTTTGAACGGATCGCCGGCATCCCGGGGAAGTGCTACCGCCCCGAGGGCCGCGGTCGCCGCAAGCACCCCTGCCGCGACTGCTTTTCCTGCCAGCTTTGCAGCCAGGAGCGCTGTGCCCTCTGCCGGGCGGGATGCCGCGGGGGAGGGGACGACGGAACGGCGGGACGGCGCGCGGGCGGGGAAGGCCCCGGCCGCACGCCGCGAGAGGATTAGCGTTTTCCGGAAAGCCGCTCCCAGAGTTCGCGCGCCGCGGCCTGGGGGTCCCCGGCGGCCGGGGGGCTTTCGCCGCCGGCGCGGGAGCCCCCCCGCAGCCCGCGCAGGCGGGCGATCCGCTCTTCGAGCGGCGGGTGGGTGGAAAAGAGGCTCATCAGGCTTCCGCCGGAGAGCGGGTTCACGATGAACATGTGCGCCGTCGCCGGTTCGGCGTTCATCGGGATCCGCCGCGACCAGGCGCCCAACTTTTCGAGCGCCCGCGCCAGCCCCTCGGGCGAGCCCGTGAGGGAGGCGCCGGTTGCGTCCGCCAGGTACTCGCGCGAGCGCGAGATCGCCATCTGGATGAGCATCGCCCCGATCGGCGCGAGGATCGCGGTCAGGATCAGGCCCAGCCCCCCGCCCCCGCCGCCTTCCTCGTCGCGGCGGCCGCCGCCGAAGACCGCCGCCCAGCGGGCCATGTTGGCGAGCATGAGGATGGCGCCCGCCAGGGTGGCCGCGATGCTGCCGATCAGAATGTCGCGGTTTCTCACGTGGGCGAGCTCGTGGGCGAGAACGCCGGCCAGCTCCTCGCGGTTCATCAGGCGGAGCAGCCCCTCGGTGACCGCCACCGCGGCGTGCTCGGGGTTGCGCCCCGTGGCGAAGGCGTTGGGGGCCTCGGAGGGGATGAGGCAGACCCGGGGCATGGGCAGGTTGGCCCGGCGGCAGAGCTCCTGCACCATGCCGTAGAGCTCGGGAGCCTCCGCGGGGCCGACCTCCCGGGCGCCGTAGAGACGCAGGACGATGCGGTCGGAGAACCAGTAGCTGAAGAAGTTCATCGCCGCGGCGGCAAACAATGCGACCACCATGCCGTCGCGGCCCCCGATCATCTGGCCGATGACGAGGATCAACCCGGTCAGCAGCCCAAGCAGCAGCGTGGTGCGGATGCGGTTGTTCATCGCGCTGGAATCCCCCTGCGTTTTGCCGTTTTTATCCAATAAAATGAATCCTGGACGGCCCCTTGTCAACGGATGTTGACGGCCGGGTCGCGCGCCCCGGGTGCCTTGCGGCCCCGCCGCGGTCAAAGCCGCAATCGCCGGCGCAGGTTAGATTTCGACTATTCCTGCGATTTCCCTTGCCTTGTGGGTTGCGGGCTGCTATGAAAGCAGCCTCTCAATCGGGGGCAATTTTTTTCCGAACCGAGCGACGTCCGGAGGCCGGGGGCCCGGCCGGGAACGCGGGCCCGGGAGAACCATGACGCACGGCGGTTCTGAGCTGAAGGCGGGTCGCGAGGGAGCCCCGCCCCCAGACGAGCGGGAACTCGCGGTCACCGCCGAGGAAAAACGGCTTCTTCTTTCCCCGCCGCCCCCGCCACGGCCGCAGCCGGACCGGAACACCCCGCCCCCGCGCATCGGCCGGGAACTGCTCATCAACCGCATCCATCTCGCCCATTTCCGCGATCAGCCGCTCGCCATCGAGTTCACGCACCGCCGGTTCGGAAGCATCGTCCGGGTCGCCGTGCGGCCCCTGCCCGTGGTGGGCGGCGTCCTCGAATGCCTTTGGGTGGATGGGCCGGCCGCCGCCGGGGTCCTCTCCTCCCATGCGCTCACGGCGCTCATCGTGCCGCGGGGTGAGCGTCACCTGCGCGCCGAGGTCCGGGTGCTGGCCGCCGACGGCCGGGGGTTGCGGCTGGAGCTCCCCGATTCCGCCCTCGAGATCAACGAACGCCGGATCGACCGCCTGCCCGCATGCGACGTCGCGGCCCGGGTCCTCCAGAACTCGGGCTCCTTTGCGGGCCGGCTGATCGATTTCAACGCCCTCTCCTTCCGGGTGGCGCTCGTCGCCGCCTCGCCCCAGACCTTCGCCTGGATCGACCCCGAGCAGCCCGTGCATGCCGTTCTCTTCCGCGGCGAGCAGACCTTCTTCGCCGGGGAATGCCGCATCACCCGCCTCGAGCGCGAGGCGGAAGGCGGAACCTGCGTCCTCGAGCCCGCGCACCGCCACAGCCGGCGCTTCCGGCGGGACGAAGTCCGCAGCCAGCGCCTGGTGCTCGTCCCCTCCCCGAACCTCGTCTTCCTTCACCCCTTCACGGGAAAGCGCGTCGAGCTCAAGGTCACCGACCTTTCGGGCTCGGGCTTCGCCGTGGAGGAGGAGCTCTCCCGCGCCGTGCTGCTCCCCGGCCTGATGCTGCCCGAGGCGCAGCTCGATTTCGCCGGGAGCTTCCAGATCGCCCTGAGCGCCCAGGTGGTCTTCCAGCGCCTCCCCGCCGGCGGCGGCGGCGAGGCCGGGCTCGTGCGCTGCGGCCTCGCGCTGCTCGACATGCCCCCCGGCGACCACGTCCGGCTGCTCGCCCTCCTCAACCAGAGCCGGGACCGCAACGCCTACCTCTGCAAGGAGGTCGACCTCGAGGCCCTCTGGGATTTCTTCTTCGAGACGGGCTTCATCTACCCCGACAAGTACGCGCTGATCGAAAAACACAAGCAGGAGATCCGCGAGACCTGCGCCAAGCTCTACACGCGCAGCCCGGAAATCGCCCGGACCTTCCTCTACCAGAAGGGGGGGGTCATCCTCGGGCACCTGGCGATGATCCGCTTCTGGCCCTCGGCCTGGCTGATCCATCACCACGCCGCCCGAAAATCCGCCCTCAACCGGGCCGGCCTGAACGTGCTCGACCAGCTCTGCCGCTTCATCCACGACGGGTTGCGCTTCCGCAGCCTGCACATGGAGCACCTCGTCTGCTACTACCGCCCCCAGAACCGCTTCCCGCAGCGGGTCTTCGGGGGGTTCGCCGAGGAGACCGGCGACCGCCGGGTCTGTTCCGTGGATCCCTTCGCCTACCTCACCCTCGGCGAAACGCCCGCCGCCGAGGGGGCCCTGCCCGCGGGCTGGGTTCTCGCCGCCGCCGAAGACCCGGATCTCCTGGAGATGAACCGCTTCTACGCGCACGCCTCCGGCGGCCTGATGGCGGAGGCCTTCGACCTCACGCCGGGCAGCCGGCGCGACGAGGAGCTCGCGGAACTCTTCCGCCGCCTCGGCCTGCGGCGCGAGCGCCGCCGCTTCGCCCTGCGGTTCCGCGGACGGCTCAAAGCCCTGATCGTGGCCCACCTCTCCGACATCGGCCTCAACTTCTCCGAACTCACCCACTGCCTGACGATCCTGGTGACCGACCCCGAAGGCATCGACGATATGGTCCTGCGCACGGCGCTGCAGGCCGCCGCCCGCCGGGCGGGCCTCACGGAGATCGTGGCCCTCGTCTACCCGGGGACGGCCGTGGAGCGCGCCGGGCTTGCGGCCGGCAAGGGCTATCACCTCTGGATCGTGCGCACCTACGAAGCCGAGCAGCCGTTCCAGAAATACCTCAAGCGCTTGACGCGCATGCCCTGACCGAAGCGGCTTGCCGGGCGTTCGCGGACGCCCCCCCGGCCCCGCTTGTGCCGGCCGCCGGTTTCTGGTAAAGGAGCGTTTTCGTTTCCGCCATCCCCCTCGAAGGAGCCCGACACCCATGACCGATCCCACCGCCTCCGCCCCCGCGGAGGAAGAAAATTTCGCCTCGATGCTCGAGAATTTCTGCCCCTCGGACCGGCGCGAGGTCCGCCCCGGCGAGCGGGTCCGCGGCCGCGTGCTCGCCGTCGGCAAGGACCTCGTCTACATCGACGCCGGCATGAAGATCGACGCCGTGGTCGAACGCGCGGAGCTGACCGACGCCGAGGGGAACCTCCTCTGCGCCGAGGGCGACGAGCTTGAACTCTTCGTGACCCGCGTGGCCGAGCAGGAGATCCGCCTCTCGCGCGCCATCGCCGGCACGGGCGGGATGCAGGTGCTGCGTGAAGCCTTCCGCCAGGGCGCGCCCGTCGAGGGCCGCGTGCGGGAGGTCTGCAAGGGGGGCTACCAGGTGGAGATCCTCCAGCGCCGCGCCTTCTGCCCCCTCAGCCAGATCGACCTCGCCCCGGTCGCCGACCCCGCGGTCCATGTCGGGGCAACCTACCCCTTCCTCATCACCCGCATCGAGGACCGCGGCCGCAACATCGTCGTCTCCCGGCGCGCGCTGCTCGCCCGCGAGCGCGAAGCCCTGCAGCGGCAATTCCTGGAGGGCGTCACGCCGGGCGACGTCCTCGAGGGGACGGTGACACGGCTCGCCCCCTTCGGCGCCTTCGTGGAGATCGCCCCCGGCCTCGAGGGCATGGTGCACGTTTCCGAGATCGGCTGGTCCCGGGTGGAGCACCCCGAGGCGGTGCTGCAGCCGGGGGAGCGCGTGCGGGTCAAGCTCCTGCAGATCGAGGCCGCCGGAAAGAACGGCCAGCCGCGCATCGCGCTTTCGATCCGCCAGCTCGAGGAGGATCCCTGGACCCGCGCCGGGGAGCGTTTCCGCGCCGGGGACCTCGTCCGCGGCCGGGTGACGCGCTGCGCGCCCTTCGGCGCCTTTGTGGAAATCGCCCCCGGCCTCGAGGGCATGGTCCACGTGAGCGAAATGAGCTACACCCGCCGCGTCGTGAACAGCACAGACGTCGTGCGTCCGGGCGACGAGGTCGCGGTCGTGGTCAAGAGCGTGGACGCCGCGAAAAAGCGCATCGCCCTGAGCCTGCGCGAAGCCGAAGGCGACCCCTGGGCCGAAGTCCCCGCCCGCTTCCCCGCCGGGCGCCGCGTCGAGGGGGTGCTCGAGAAAAAGGAGTCCTTCGGGTGGTTCGTGCGTCTGGCACCGGGGATCACGGGGCTTTTGCCGATCGGGACCCTGCGGCGCCATCCCCGCGCGGCCGAGCTCGAGCCCCTGCGCGAGGGCGCCCCGCTGCGGGTCGAGATCGCCGAGGTCCAGACGGACAGGCGCCGCATCTCGCTCGCCCCGGCCTTCGAGGACGAGGAAGGCGACTGGCGCGCCTTCGGGGAAGCCCCCGCGGAAGAGCGCCTGGGCGCCCTGGGTGAAAAATTGAGAAAGGCGCTCGCGGGCAAAGAACGCCCCTCCTCCTGACGCTCTCGGAGCCGCCCGGCTGCGGCCCCCGGGCGCGCTCCACCCCGTCCTCCCCGCGCCGGCCGCTTCCCCCGGGCGCCTTGCAAGAGGGCCGTTCGTGCTTAGCCTTCCGGTCACCCCGGCGCGCCCGCGTGCGCCCGAGCGCGCCGCTCATCTTTGCCGCGGAGGTGACAGGCCATGAAAGCCCTGCTGAAAGGCTTCGAGAAAGACTCCCTCAACGCCTGGCGGAACTACGTGTCCGCGCTCGAGAAGGCGATCGAGCGTCTCGAGCGCGACCTCAAGGAGGCCGTGGAGATGCGTGCGGTGTGCACCGACGAGTGGTGCCGCGCCACCGAGCACGTGATCGACGAGATCGGCAACGCCCTCTTCGCGATCAGCGAGCCGCGCTGGTCGACGGCGAAGGATTCCCAGCGGATCCGCTCGCTCAAACATCGGCTGCACGACCTCTACGCCCGCTACAAGAGCGCCCCGCGCAGCCGACCGGCCCGGGCGGCCCGCAAGCGCGGCGCCTGAACGCCCCTGCGGCGGAAAGGACCATCCCATGAAGCGTGCCCTCCTCTGGACGCTCGCCGTCGCGGCGGCGGCGGGGATTCTCCTCGTCGCCGCCGTCCTGATCGCCGCGCGGGTGATCAACCCGAACGACTACAAGCCGCAGCTGGAGAAGCTCGTCGCGGAGAAGACCGGACGCCCCCTGCGGGTCGCGGGGGACGTCCGCCTGAGCCTCTTTCCCTGGGTCGGGGTCTCCTTCGCCGACCTCTCCCTGGGCAACCCCCCGGGCTTTCCCGACCCGGGGTTCCTCCAGGTGAAGGCCTTCGAGGTGCGCCTCAAGCTCTGGCCGCTCCTCTTCCGGCAGGTGGAGGTCGGGCGGCTGGTGATCGACGAGCCCCGGGTCGCGCTCGCCACCCTCGCCGACGGCCGCGTGAACTGGGAGTTCGGGGCGAAACGCGAGGCCCCCGTCGGCCAGCCCCCGCCGACGGCGCCGACCGAGCTTCCCATCCGGTCGCTCGCCGCCGAGGAGATCCGCATCCGCAACGGCACGGTGCTTCTCGTCGACCGCCGCGCGAAGACGGAGCGGGCCCTGCGGCGGCTGGACCTTTCCCTCCTCGATGTCTCCATGGAGCGGCCGCTTCGGCTCTCGCTCTCGGCCGACTGGGAGGGAAAGCCGGTCACGCTCGAAGGCCGGCTGGGCCCGCTCGGGGATTTCTCCCGGCCCGCCGCCCTTCCTCTCGAGCTGCGCGCGGCCGCCTTCGGCCGCCTCGAGGCCGCGGTGCGCGGGACGATCGAGGAGCCGCTCACGGCCCCGCGGGCGGCCCTGGCGCTCGAGGTGAAGGAGTTCTCCCTGCGCGGGCTCCTGTCCGACCTCGGCCTCGGGGCGCCGGCGACGCAGGATCCCCGCGCGCTGGAGAAGGTCTCCCTCCGGGTCGAGCTCAAGGCCGACGCCTCATCCGCCGCGCTTTCCGGCGGCCGCCTGCTCCTCGACGACACCCGGGCCGAATTCGAGGCGCGCCTTTCCGAGTTCGCCAAACCCCGCATCGAGGCCCGCCTGAACGCCGACGCGATCGATCTCGACCGCTACCTCCCCCCGAAACCCGCGGCCGCGAAGGCCGGGGCGGCCGCCCCGCCTGCCGCGTCCGGGGCGGGTTCGTCCCCCGCCGGGCCGCCGCCCGATTTCACGGCGCTGCGGCGGCTCCTGCTCGACGCCACGGTGGAGATCGGTCGCCTGACCGCGGCGAAGGCGCGGCTTGAAACCCTCCAGGCCCGGATCCGGGCGCGGGAGGGGATCCTCACGGTCGACCCCTTTTCTTTTGCGGGCTACGAGGGCAAGGTCTCCGGAAAGGCCGTGGCGAACGTGACCGGCGAGGTTCCGCGGATCGAGTCCCGGCTGGAGGCCTCCGGGTTGCGCATGCTTCCGCTCCTCAAGGACACGGCGGGCAAGGACTTCCTCGAGGGGACCGCGCAGGCCGAGGCGACGCTTGCGATGCAGGGCGCCGACGCCGAGCGGATCAAGGCCAGCCTCAGCGGCGCGGGGCGCCTGCGCGTCGAGGACGGGGCCATCGTCGGCGTCGACATCGCCGACATCGCCCGCTCGGCGAAAGCCTTCCTGGCGGCCGAGGCGGCCCCCGGGCCCAAGCCGCGGACCGATTTTGCGGAGTTGACCGTCCCGTTCACCCTCGAAAACGGGCTCTTCCAGACGACCCAGGCCGAGATGAAATCCCCCCTGCTCAGGCTCCAGGCCGCAGGCAAGGCCGATCTCGTGAGCGAACGGCTCGATTTCCGGGTGGAGCCGAAAATCGTCGGCACCCTCAAAGGCCAGGGGGACCAGAGAGAGCGCAGCGGGGTTGCGGTGCCGATCCTGGTGAGCGGGACCTTCGACAACCCGCAGTTTCGGCCCGACCTGAAATCCATGGTGGGCGACGAGGTCCGCAGGGCGCTCGACCCGTCCGCCCCCGGAGGAACCGCAC